>Ga0123355_10014845_pt1 | contig 12198 bp, 10 predicted proteins | sample TergutEmb28metaG_3_FD_89872 | JGI IMG/M metagenome (GOLD analysis project Ga0123355, IMG submission 89872) | Embiratermes neotenicus P1 segment gut microbial communities from Petit-Saut dam, French Guiana - Emb289 P1 | ecosystem: Host-associated > Arthropoda: Insects > Digestive system > Gut ...
GCTCACCTGCGCGCCAACGATGCCGTGTCCACCGAAGAAGTTTCTCTCCTTCGAGAACATGTGCATCGAGCCGCCCTTTCCGTGCGAATAACCGTCTCGCCGGCCGGTCAACTCCGCCATCACGCCGCGCGGATCCATGCCGCTTGCAAGCATGTGGCCATGATCGCGATAGGAGGTGATGACTTCGTCACCATCCTCTATCGCCATCTGCATACCGACGACGACCGCCTCCTGGCCGATGTAGAGGTGGCAGAAGCCGCCGATCAGTCCCATGCCGTAAAGCTGGCCGGCGCGTTCCTCAAAACGGCGGATCAGCACCATCATGCGATAGGCCTGAAGCAGCACATCGCGGTCGGCAGCGGCCTCCTGCTTTTTGCCGCGCCGAGATTTGTCCACCGCCTGCGCCATCACTGAACTCCCTCGTGCGACCGCTCCCATCCACACGTAGCGTCCGCATTGTGGTGCGACAAGCGCGGGAAAGTTAAGCATTCGCTTGTGCAGTGCACCAGAAGCTGGCAACGGAAATGCCGCATTTCAGCTGGCTGTGCTCTTGTTTCATGCCGGCACCCGCCGCGGACAGGTTGTTTCGTGCGACCGACGCTTTCAGCAGCGACGTTTCAGACCATGCGCTGCTGGCAACCACCTGGGCGGTGCTTGCGTGGCCCGTCCGCAATGCCGGCACGCGCGGCAGGGATACCAGGGCGGCCCACCGCAACGAACGCGAAGGTGCTAATAATACGGGCGGTTGCTGCAGCCGCGCGCAATCCGGGTCCGCGCGGAGCGCTCAGGTGGGCGGTGCGGCGTGGGATGTGCAAGCATGAGCTGCAGACCGCGGCGGACGGACCTGAACGCCGCGGAACGCGCGGCTGGGCGCACAACAGGCAGAGACGAAACCGCGACCGCGCCGGTGCGGGGGAGGTCGGGGCTTCTCTTGCGCACCGCTTACTCCCAGAACCCGGGCGTTTTCCGGAATTTGTCCCATGCCTTCAAAATTCGCGGACGCAACTTCGTCGTCCCCGATCCGATGAACCCGAGCACCAGCCCGGCGGCGAACGAATGCTTCGGTCCCAACTGCGCCAGCAACGCGGCCGCCGTAGCCCGGTCGTTCATCACGCCCAACCGGTCCTGCAGCGCGCCGAGCCGCTCGACGAACCGGAGCGCAGGCCTGGGCGGATAAAGCGTGGCAAAAATCTCCGTAGCGTAGCGCGCCCGCTTCGCCCGCAGACGCAGCCCGTGCAGCCCGGTGGCGTCTAACGCCTCGATCTCCTCGCCCGTCGTCAACAGTTTCCGGACTCGCGCGTCCAGCAATGTCGCGGCCAAGTCCGGCAGCGACACCGGCACCTCCTCCCCCTGCGGGACCGGATGCCAGGATCGCGCGCCGGCCAGCCACGCGAGCTCGATGCCGAGGCGCCGAAACGCCGGCCCCTGCAGGTAATCTCGTAGTGCTGCATGGCATAACTTGCGCTGTCGCTCTGCGGCGCGCAGCAGTCGTGTCAGTCGAGGCTCGGAAGAAAACGCCGCAGCCACCTCCGGGGCAGTCTCGCCCAGGAACACGTCCCAGTCCCGGGTGGGGCCTAGCCGCTGCCCCAGTTCTTTGAGGTCTGACGCCGCGGCTGTCAGTTCTGGGCCGTTGAGCGTGTGTCGGAAGATTGAAATCGCCGAGCGCAGCCGCCGCACCGCGACACGCATCTGGTGCACCGGCTCGGGTCCCTCGCTATCCGCGGCGGCGGCGGGAGCGAAATGGAGGATTACCTCGGTCAAATGACCGACCACCCAGGTGAAGCTGCCGGCGACATCGAGCCCTTCGGGTACCGAGGGCGCGCCGAGGCGACGGGCCGGCAATGGGGTGCCGCGCGCCGCGGACAGGCCCTCGGCTGCGAGCGTACCACGTGGCACTTCCACTGGCAGCGCCTCGGCCAAGGCCAGTGCGACCGTTCGCACTGCAGCATCTGTTCCCGAAAGTTGCAGCCGGCAGGTCGGACGCTCATTCTCCACCGCGCGCAGCGCACCGCGCCACGCCCAAAGCGTCACCCCGCCTTCGTCTGACTCGACTGCATATCCGCTCCGCCGGCCGACAAAGGCCGCAACCGCGGGTATCGCGGGCGGCATCACGTGGTCCAGGCTCTCGAGAGTTGTGGCTTGCGCCAGGATCGGTGCCGCTGCTCCGGGCGGCCAGGGAAGTGTGCCAGGAACGAGGCACTCCAGGCGCCAGATCCCACGTTCCTGCGCGAGTGTGAGGCCGTCCGCGGCCAGGGCGGCATCCGGGCTGTCATGCCAGACGATCCTTACCGCCTGGGCGCGGAGTTTTCCTGCTGCCGCGAGCAAGGGAAGTCGCGAAAGACGCGCCGCGTGGTCCGCGGGCAAGCATAATTCCAGTTCCATGCGATCAGCCGGTACGACCTTTCAGGTCTCGTGGTGTCAGGAAGCGGACGAGTTGCCCGCCACCCGCATCGAGTTGCCACCACGGCCCCGCAATAGCGAATTCGGCCAGCGCGCCAGGGGGATACTTCTCCATCAACCGGCCCAAGGCCTGGTCCGAGTGTGCTCGCTCATCGTCTCCGACCAGTTCCAGTGCGAGGTTGTGCATGCCGGGATTGTGGCCGATCAGCAGGACGCTGCGCACGGTCTCGGCAACCTCATGCAACACCGCCAGAAGCTGGCTAGCATTGCCTAGGTACAGCGCGGCAACAGGCTCGGTCAGCGGCGTATCATCCCAGGGTTCGAGCGCTTCCAGCGTTTGCAACGTCCGACGGGACGGCGACACCAGGATAAGGTCAGGCGCGAGGCCAAGCCGGCGCATTGCCGTCCGCATCGTGGCGGCCGCGTGCCGGCCGCGCGCACTCAACGGCCGGTCGCGGTCCGGCATCGTTGCATCGTCGCGCGATGACTTGGCGTGTCGCAAAAGCAGCAGCTGGTGCATGGTAAGTAGAGGTCCGGCGCAATCTCGTCTGACGATTTTGGCACGTTCGCGAGGTCTTGTCCTGTCCTGTGGCTTGCCAGAGATCGGGTGCGGCGCTGTCATGCGTTTGGATCAGAAGATGCAGCGAATCCGGCGACGCATATTGTTGGCATGCGGGTTGGCGACGGCGGCAATGGATCGGGCGCCGGGCCTCCCCTCCGTTCCGTTACGCGACAATCTGACGTTCTGCATCGTCCGCCGGGGCGGCCGGATCGGCACGCATACGGTTGCGTTTACCAAGCTGCCCGACGACGGCCTGGACGTGCACATCGCCGTCAACGTGCTTGTGAAATTGGGACCGATCCCGGTGGTGCGCTACGCCCACCGTGGTTTGGAAAGCTGGCGTGCGGGTCGTCTGGCGGGAGTGCAAACACACACCGACCGCAACGGCACTGACCTGCAGATGCGTGCCTGGCGAGCCAAGCCGGGGCTGGAGGTCGAGGGTACCGACACCACGCTCTATGTCGCCCCACCCAACGCCCTGCCCACCACCTACTGGAACCCGCGCATGCTGGATGGGCCGATGATCGGCACACAGAAGGGTACACTGGTGACCCCGAAGGTGACGGAAATCGGCGCGGAACGCATTCCGCTGGCGAATGGTCGAGCGGTGGCGACGCACCACTACGCGATCCGTGGAAAAGACATGGAAGTGGACGTGTACTACGATTTTGACCAGGTGTGGGCGGGGATGAGCTTCACTGTCGAGGATGGGTCCCTGATCACCTATCAACGGCTCTAGCGTGACGGCAACCGGGATTGGACACAATTTCAATAGCCAGCTGAGGTCTGTACGACCGGCTTGCGGCGTTTTGACACAGCGCCTCGCAGAGGCAGGCACAGCCACGCGCTAAGGACTTCTTTCACAGCCTGATCGCGGTCAGACCAGGTCTGCCGAAGGGTTGGTTGCCTCGGAGGGAACGGACGTGGCGGCAACGCGGGGAACTTTGTGAGAGCGCTGCGCCCTGTCGGCCAAGGCTGTGACAGGGGCAAAACGACCTCTAACGGCGTGCATCCAATCCGGGCCCTGCTGCGGCTACTCCCTTTGCTCTCGCCCATAGAGCAGCAGCAGTACGAGAATGACCACGCCATAGATGATGCTGCGGCCATAGTCCGGCATATTCAGCGCCAGCAGCACGCTGACCAACGCCGTCAGACTCATCGCGCCGGCCGCGGCGCCGAGATAGTTGCCGCTGCCGCCGAGGATGCTGACGCCACCGATGACCACTGCGGCAATCGACTGGAACAGATAAGGCGAGCCCATCCCGAGCGACGCCTGCCCGCCGAAGCCGACCAGCAGGATGCCGGCCAGGGCGGAGAAAACGCCGCTCATCATATAAAGCAGCACTGTCGTCAGGTTCACATTCACGCCGGCAAGGAACGCTGCGCGCGCATTGTTGCCGATCGCGTAGGTGGCGCGGCCGAACCGTGTCAACCCCAACACGCAGGAAACCACGGCAATGACGATGAGCCACAGCCACAGCGCAGCCGGCACGCCCAGCCAGACATCGTGCACCGCCGCCTGGATTACCGGTGGCGCGTATGACGCGCAGGCCGCACAAGTCATACCGCCACTCAGTCAGAGCGCGAGGCCCTCCATGATCCCGTTCATTGCCAGTGTCATCACCACCGCCGGCACGCCGAACCAGACCACGCCGGAGCCGTTGGCGAATCCCGCGAGCGCACCCATACCGAGCGTCAACCCCACGGCGTAAAACGCGCGCGAGTCCAAGCCGAGCGACGACGTGACCAGCAGGATTGCTGCGGCATTGAGTACCCACGGCACAGACAGGTCGATGCCGCCGATTAGCACGACGAAACACTGCCCCGCCGCGACGAGGCCGACGAACGACGCGACCAGCAGGATCGAGGTGACACTGCCGAAGCTGGCAAAGCCGGGATGCACCAATTCGCCGATGATGAACAACAGCACCGCCGCACAATAGGCGGCTAGTACGCGCAACGCGTTGCCAGTGGGAAGCAAGCGGGTCACCGAGCGGCTCGCACCAGGCGGCCGATCAGCGCGCCGAGCACCACGGCGATGATCAGGAACAGACCTTCGTAGAAGGACTGGTAGAGCGGGTCGATTCGGGCAAAGAACAGAATGTTGACGATCATCGTGGTGATGAATGCGCCACAGATTGCACCTACAGCGCTTCCTCGTCCGCCGAACAGGCTCACGCCGCCGAGCACGACGGCGACAATGGATGTCAGCGTGTAGCTGTCGCCAGTCGTCGCGTCGCCGGCGGTGGCGTTCGCTGCTAGGAACAAGCCGGCGACGGCATAAAGTGCGCCGCCAATCGTATAGGCCGCAATCTTGGTGCGCATCGCGTTGATGCCGAGCGCAATGGCGGATGGCTCGTCATTGCCGATCGCAAACAGCCCGACGCCGAGTCGCGAGCGGCGTAGCGCCATCCAACCCAGCACGGCAACGACGAGGAAGATCAGCCCGGTGGGCGCGTTGGTATTCACGAGGAAATCGGTGTAGCCGGTCGGCACAGCGCCGCCGGGTTGCGGTAGTACCCGGATCGCCAGGCCCTGGAAGATCGACAGCGTTGCCAGGGTCACAACTATCGGCTGCAGCCGTCCCAGTCCAACCAGCAGGCCGTTGGTCAGTCCGGCCACCGCGCCGATCAGGACGATCACGATGGAGATCGCGATCATGTGCAGCACGCTGCCTGTCAGCCAGATCGCTGCCAGCGCGTTGGCCAGGTCGACGATGCCGCCAACCGATAGATCGATGCCGCGCGTCAGCACCACCATGGTCTGGCCGAGCGCGGCGAGCGCGAGCGGCATGGTGTTGTCAACGGTCGAGGTGAGTTCGAAATTCCCCGGCAGACGGCCCTGCTGGATCCAGTACATAACGGCGAACCCGAGGATGCTCAGCAGCAGAATCACGACGGCCAGAATGAGGCCGCTGTTCTGGGCCAGCAGGTGAGCGGCGCGGGGGCGGCGCTGCGTGGTCCCGGCGTGGGCGGCGATGTCACTCGGCATGGGCGTCGTGCATCGCTGCGGCGACAATCGCCTCGGCGTCGAGTTCCGGCGGTGCGAGCTCGGCGGCGATATGCCCGTCGCGCAGCACCAGGACGCGATGGCAGAGGTGTGCCAACTCTTCGGTGTCGGATGAATAGAACAAGATGGCTTTGCCTTCGCCAGCGAGGCGCATCATGAGCTCGTAGATCTCGTGCTTCGTGGCGATGTCGATGCCTCGGGTGACGTCGTACAGCAGCAGGATGCGGGATTCTGCGAGCAGCCATCGGCCGACGAGAACCTTTTGCTGATTGCCGCCGGACAGGGCGCCGACCGGCTGCATGGGGCCTGGCGTACGGATGCCCAACTGAGCGATCATCGCGCGGCTCATGCGACGTTCCGCGCCGCCGCGAATGACGCCAAGACGTGACAGGCGTGACAAGATCGGCAGTGTCAGGTTGTCGCGCACAGGAAGCGGCAACAACAGGCCTTCGGTCTTGCGATCCTCGGGCACCAGGGCGATGCCAAGCTGCGCATGGATCGCATCGGCCGGGCTGGCGATGCGCGTTGATTTTCCGCCGATGCGGATGCTCGCGTGATGCAAGGGGGCGGCACCGAACAAGCCAAGGAACAGCTCGCGATGACCCTGCCCGGCGAGGCCACCGATGCCGACGATCTCACCCGCGTGCAGGGTCAGTTCAAGCGATGTCGCGGTCATCAGTCTTGCGTTGGTGAGCTCGAGCGCGGGCGCAGCATTGGCGGGGAAGGATGGGCGACGTGGATACAGCGTCTCTACCTGCTGTCCGGTCATCAGCGTGATGGCTTCGGATTCGTCGATTTTATCGAACGTGCCGACCTCGCGGCCGTTGCGAAAAATGGTGATGCGATCGGCGATCGACGTGATCTCCTTCCAGCGGTGCGAGGTGAAGACGACCGCAGCACCGGCAATGCTCAGCTCGCGGATGCGCGCGAACAGCCATTCCACCTCGCGTTCGACGAGCGACGATGTCGGTTCGTCGAGCAACAGCACGCGCGGATGTTGCATAACGACTCGGGCGATTTCGATGATCTGGCGTTCAGCGAGGGAGATTTCCGATGCGAGCGCGCGCGGATCGATGTGGTGGATGTCGAGACCGGCGAGTACTGCTTCCGCTTCCAGCGCCAGCGCGCCGCGGCGGATCAGGTGCAAGGCGGAGCGCGGTTCGCGGCCGAGCAACAGGTTTTCGGCAACCGTCATCCAGGGAAGCAGCGTCAGTTCCTGAAAGACCGTACCGATGCTGCGCGCGTTGGCGTCGGCTGGGCCGGCGAGATGAATTGTTTGTCCGTCGTACAGTACGGTGCCGCTGTCGGGCGGCAGGCGGCCGCCCAGGATCTTGATGAGGGTGGATTTGCCGGCACCGTTCTCGCCGACCAGCGCGTGTACTTCTCCGGCGCGCGCGTCGAAGGAGGCGGCACTGAGCGCCTGCACACCGCCGAATGCCTTGCTGAGCTTGTCAGCGGCCAGCGCAGGGGGGTGGTGGTCAGCAACGCTAGCCGCAGTCATGCGCTACTCCGGCGTGTGTCGTCGCTGAGCTCGTGAGTGGAAACCATCCGGCACAATCTGAACCTCCGACGATCGAAGCCAAGGGGTTCTGCGGGGTGCGTTTGGGAACTCTCCACGGCCCTCGCTTGCGCTACGACATCGGCGACCTCGTCCCCACGCAAATGCTCTCTGAGGGGCGATCCGATCTGACGTTCCCGCGTGGAGTGCGGCAGATGCCCATCCTCCCGCAGATTGAATACTCGCTCGGCGGCGCCTGTCCTGACAGCGGGTTTGCGATCTCCACTCGATGTTTGGGCCATCGACAGGATGCGCCGAGCCAATCGGTTCCAGTTTTACGTCGCGGCGTGCCAGCGGCAAGCGGCAACCGATACGAATTTCAAAGAGCAGCGTGGATTGATACATGCTCGTCCCCCCAAGGCGCGCACCGCTCACGGCTCAAGCCAGGGACTGGTGCGGCGCTGTCGGTCGTCCCGGCGAATGCGGGGACCTGCGCGTCCTGGGTCCTGGCCGTTGCATAGGTGGCAACGGCATTTGGGTCCCGTCCTGTCGCCGATCCGCCGCCCGGGTGGTTGGCGAAGCTGCGATGACGTGACCCGTCATGCCGTTGGCAGCTGAACGTTCAGCGTGCCGCCGCATGGGGTGCCGTTCAATGCGGCATCGACACAGATCTTCACAGTGGCGTTCGGCCCGCTGTCGGTGAAATCTGCGAAGAAACTGTCGGGCAGTTTGGGGAACACAGATTCGCCTTCCTGAACCGTCTCACTGGTGACGAAGGGGAACGGGATGGTGATGTCCTTCCGTGGATAGGATTTCTGCAGGATGCCGCGCGCCAGCTCGAGCGAGACCAGCACGAGATAGGGCGGCTGGCCTATGGACAGTCCATCCACCTTCTGGCCCATGTAGCCGTTTGCGCTGATGAATTTTCGGAAGCCATTCTCTGCCTCGCCCGCAGTGGGCGGCAGTGGTGTGCGCTTGGCGGTGATGAATGCCTTCAAGACGCCGTCGGTGCCGCCTTGGCACCAGATGCCGTCGATCTTCGGCAGGCTGGGTAGGATTGCCGCGGTGTTGCGCTCGGCGGTGGCGGAATCCCACATGCCGGTGTAGCGGTTCACCACCGTGATGGCGGGGTTCTGCTTCCATACCGAATCCGCCCCGGCATTGCGCTGTTGATCGACGTATGTGCCGGGCACACCGGTGACCATGATGACGTTGCCCTTGCCATTCAGTTTCTGCACCAGGAATCCGGCGAGCTTCTTGCCGAACTCGAACTGGTCGGTGTTGACCTTGATGGCGGTCGGAGCTGTGACGACGTTATCGAAGCTGACAACCAGGATACCACGCGACGTTGCCTGGCGAATGATGCCGTTCAGGCCGGTCGGTGATGCAGCGTTGACAACGATTGCATCGACGCGTTCACCGATCAATCCGGTGATCTGCTGGCTTTGCTGGCTGACGTTGTTGCCGGAGTTGAACCAGGAGCCCTCGACCTGACTTTTATAAGGTTCCATTTGTAGCGCGGCCTTGAACAGGTTCTCCATCTCGATGCGCCACTTGTTGCCGATGAAGGAGTTGGACAGAGCGATCTTCAACTTGTTGCCGGTGGCGGCATGCGCAATGGGGAGGCCACTGGTAACCAGGCCAGCGCCAGAGGCGGCTAGCAGGGAACGACGCGGCAGGGCGACGGCCATCTTGGCGCTCCTTATTATTGATGGTTTGCATTTACCGACGCAGTTGACTGCGATTGTACAGCCGGTTGCGGCGGTGCAGAATGGTCGGGTTGTAACGAAATCGAGAGGGCGAGGGTACGACGAGGTCTCATTGTAGGTTCGCCACCGGCACCCGTTGGCACCCACACGTTCGAGGACTCATCATTCGTCATGAGCCTGCTCGCGATGGCGATGGTGCATGAGTTTTTGTCGACCATCGATCGATCATCGCGACCGGGGCTCAACTGCGCTCTGACAGCGGCTATGCTTAATCCTCCATATACGCACGCAGTCGCTCCGCCGGATGATTCTCCCCGATCGACATTGCGCAGATACGCGAAAGGTGCGTGTAGGGCAATTTCGTTTCGGCCGCCCATGCATTGAATTGCTCCTGGATGCGGGTGCGGTCGCGCTTCGAGGTCGGCGGCTCTGCGACATCCAGGCCGGCGTCGCGCAGGCAGCGCACGACGTCGCGCGACAGCATATAGCTGTCCTTGCCCAGGAAGCGGAGAACATAGTGTCCCGTATTGCCACCAAGACGCGAGCCACGCCTGCCCAGCACACTCAAGAGACCAAGCTGATCTGTCGCCGGCCATTCCGCGAGGAAGCGCCCGAAACTGCCGTGCTCTGCCGCGACCTCGACGATGAAGTGGGCATTCCGTGCGACCGACATGATTTTCGCACCGTGGCGGACGATGCGATCGTCGACGGTGAGAGCGTCCCAGAATTCCGGCGGTTGGAACGTGAGGCGCAGCGGCTCGAAGCCGAGGAAGGCCGCTTCGAAGCCGGGCCATTTCTTGTCGATCACCGACCAGGCAAAGCCGGCAGAGAAGATGCGGCGTGTCATCTCCGAAAGGATGCGGGCGTCCGGAATGGCCGCCAGTTCGGCTGGTGTAGCAACCCTGGGTAACAGGCTGGCGAGCACATCTTTGCCACCTTTGCGTTCGGCCGCTCGGGAGCGAATGCGCCTGAAATCTTGCATGATACCCGCCGCAACAGTTTGCTGATGTATGACCGTCACCAGACGCGCCTCCGCGAGAGCTCCATGGGAACGCTGGGCGGCGCCACGTGGCTTTGACACACTCAGTCCCACGAGGTCACATCGGTATGCCGTCGCCCGCGGACCGCCGCGTTAGCCTGGACTGCGCAACATAGGACAGCATGGCTCCGATTCGTGCCTGAGACATCCTGATCTCCGCCAACAGTGTGCGGACCTCATGTACGTCCCTTTCCAGGCGGAAAATGCGCGCGTCCAGACCCCGGTCGCAACACAAGCCATCTTGGGTGCACCGGGCGAGTTGGGCATGGCTTCGGCTCGCTCCGAATGCCTCACCAACGCACGGGGCGCGGTTCAGAATCCTCTGACCCGCGTGCGTTGCCCGCATCCGCGGTTGACGCACTCCTAACCCAGCGGCAGGAAGCTTGCGGTTGCGCCAGCAAGCGAATCGGCCATGTGCCGCGCCGCAGCGCAGCCACTTCGTTCTGCCACACACGGAGCACTTTGACGGTGCTGCAGTCGCTGCTATCGCAAGATCCTCACCTCGTCCTGCGCCGCACCTTCGGCTTCCGCGAATTCCGAGGCAACCAGGAAGCGGTGATCCGTCACATGCTCCACGGCGGCGATGCGTTGGTGCTGATGCCGACGGGAGGCGGCAAGAGCCTGTGCTATCAGGTTCCCGCATTGTGCCGCGCTGGCACCGCGGTCATCGTCTCACCATTGATCGCGCTGATGGACGATCAGGTCGCAGCACTGCGCCAGCTAGGTGTGAACGCCGGTGCACTGCATTCGGAACTTGACCCAGCGGAGGCGCGCAGCGTCACGCGCGATCTGATCGAACAGCAGCTCGATCTTTTGTACGTTTCACCGGAGCGGCTGCTGGGAAACGGCACGTTGGATCGTTTGTCACGCGTGCAGCTGGCTCTGGTCGCAATCGATGAAGCGCATTGCGTGTCGCAATGGGGCCACGAATTCCGCCCGGAATATCGCGAACTCGCCTGTCTGCCCGAGCGCTTCCCCAGCGTTCCCCGCATGGCGCTGACCGGCACGGCCGATCCGCGCACGCGCCGCGACATCTTGGCTGCGCTGCGCATGGACGATGCCCAGGTATTCATTTCGAGCTTCCATCGTCCGAACCTGCACCTTGCGGCGATGCCGAAGCTCAGCGAGACGACGCAACTGCTTCAGTTCCTAACGCCGCATCGCGGGGAATGCGGTATTGTCTATTGTGGCTCGCGCGCCAAGACCGAGCGTACCGCGGCTCGGCTGGCGGAAAAGGGCTATCCCGCCATCGCCTTTCATGCCGGCCTCGACCCTGAGCACAAGCGAGAAGCATTGGCGCGCTTCCGATCTGGCGAACCAGTGGTGGTCGTCGCGACGATTGCGTTCGGTATGGGCATCGATCGGCCCGACGTGCGTTTTGTTGTACACCTCGACATGCCCGATACCCCAGAGGCTTGGTATCAGCAGATCGGCCGCGCCGGTCGAGACGGCGATCCCGCTTGCACGCTGCTGCTGTTCGGCGGCCAGGACGTCGCCCAGGCACGTCACTGGCTGGCGCAGTCCGCCGCACCCGATGCGCAGAAACGGGTGATGCGGATCAAGCTGGAAGAGATCATCGCGCTCACCGAAGCGGTCACCTGTCGAACGCGTGCGCTACTTGCATGCTTCGGTGAAGAAATGGTGGCAGACTGCGGCCACTGCGACAATTGCGACGAGCCGCCGACTACTGCTGACGCGACCATCGATGCGCAGAAGGTTCTATCGGCGGTTTATCGAACCGACCAGATCTTCGGCGCTTTGCACATCATCTCAGTGCTGCGCGGCGAGAAGACGGAAGCGGTGCTACGCCACCGACACCATTCGCTGCCGACATTCGGAATTGGTGCCGAACATCCGGTGACCTATTGGCGCGGCCTGATCCGTCAGTTGGTCGCGCTCGGCGCGCTGGACGTGGACACCGCCGGCCATGGCGGCTTGTTCCTGGTGCAGGACAAGGCGAGGCCGGTTCTGCGCGGCGAGA
>Ga0123355_10014846_pt1 | contig 12197 bp, 15 predicted proteins | sample TergutEmb28metaG_3_FD_89872 | JGI IMG/M metagenome (GOLD analysis project Ga0123355, IMG submission 89872) | Embiratermes neotenicus P1 segment gut microbial communities from Petit-Saut dam, French Guiana - Emb289 P1 | ecosystem: Host-associated > Arthropoda: Insects > Digestive system > Gut ...
AACACCGCCTGTTGATATTTCACTTCCACGGTAAAAGGGGATGCCGTCAGATACATAGTCGCTTAAATGGATTCTTTTGCTTGATGACAGTACAGCCACATCCCCTAACTTACACTGTATCCAATCGTTACATTTGTTTGTGCCATGCAACCGGTCTCATTTTGTCATCGGTTTGAAACCCGACCATGCCAATTAAACGGCTTAAAACTCCGCGTTAGAGCGTGCTATCAATGCATTAACTGAATTTCCAAGCAATAAAATAAATGAAATAAGATTAAGCCATACAATCAAAATAAATATACCTGCTATACTGCCATAAATTATAGAGATATTACTGTATCTGCTTATGAATAGGCTAAAAACTTCAGAGGATACTACCCACAATATTACGGTGGTACAAGCCCCGGGTAATATTTTTCCGCGGCCTTTTTTAGAAGTTCCTACACCATAGCGGGCACAAGACAAGCGATATATCCAAGCAGTGGCTCCAAGAAGTATCACCAAAGATATTGCCGATGAAATTAACCGCCCCCACAATGCTATATTAAAAGAGAAAAATGGTTGCAGCATATGCAAAAGCTCGTCACTAAATACCCATAAGGTAAGCATTGTAATAATCGAAAAACTAAAAATAAGCATCAACATTGCGCTAAGTAAAGTTTTTTTAATCCAAGTACGTTCATCTTTATAAGCGTGGGCTTTGTTAACCCCTCTAATAACTGCTCTAAAGCCATTTGATGCACTATATATGCTAACCAGCAAGCTGGCAGATAGAATTCCCGGGGAGGGATGTAGTTGCATCTCGGCAATAAAATTATTTACCACTGCCCCAATATCCGAAGGCAACGATTCAAAAAGACGGGTCATCAAATACGAATTTTCTAAGTTTAAAAACCCCAGCAGTGATACTAAAAATATCAAAAAAGGAAAAAAGGACAGTAATATCTTATAAGCAAGTTCGTTAGATAAGGCGAAGAGATCATCTTCAACTACCTTTTTTCCCAGCTGAACTATAAATATGAGCGCGTTCTTCATTTTTAATCACCTACATAATAGAATCATAACAAAAACCTCGTGTCTTTATTTCTTTCCCGGGTTGCTCTTTATTATAAATGTAAAGCGGCGTAGACGCTCTTTTTTTGTACAAATGTAATGCTATTGTAATTGCATTTTGAATATGTAAATGTAACAATATTCATGTGAAAATATCAGTATGATTATTATGTAGCAATATATTCATCTGTATTAATAATAGAGGTGTTGGAAGTGCTTAAAAAATGTATTGGTCAAAGAAAATTACATGTATGGATCACCATAGCAGCTATGCTTTGCATTTTGATGCTGCTTGGTGCATTTAACAGGCCGTCTACATACGACAGCAAAGCATCGGGGCGTACTACACTATCAGGGCGTATTGCAGCGTGGTCTGATGATATGATAAAACACGAAAAAATAGATACAAGAGAAGAAGGATTGGAGATGGAAGGCTACATTCCTGTTTTAACTGCATATGCCGGATTGCTGCAATCCAGAATAAATGCGGAAATTAGTCGCATAATAGCTGATAAGGTATCAGATGCACGTGAGATGCGGTCAAGAACTTTAGCCTTTGCTTATGATGCTTATTTTTCGGCACCCTACATGTCTATAATTTTAAAATCTACTACCACCAGCGGTTCTTCTAAGACAGAAGTGGTTTCTATCAATTTTAACATTAGCACAGGAGAGCTTTTAAATGCGGCAGATGTAGTCGGTCCTCATGTTGTACAATTGGCTGACCGCCTTTTGGTAGAGATGATACGCCGTAACCCGGAGCATTATAACCCGGGCTTTACAGGTATGCGTTCAAACCAAGCTTTCTCTATAACTGATGATGAAATTATCTTTTGGTTTGATGAGTTTCAATTGGCTCCGGGGTATGAAGGCGTTGTTTCTTTAGCCTTACATCTTGATGATATTAAAGCAGTATGTTTGCCCTGGGATCAAATCCATATCCGTGAAAATTTTAATCTCAAAATGGTTCCTATAGGAGTTATTCTTGAAGATTTGGGGTATACTATAATATGGAACTGTGAAACTAAAATTGCACGTATTTATCATGGGGACGAGTTTATAATTGAACTAAACCCGGAAATTAATAACTATGTGCGCGATCAACGCTTTGTTCGTTCTTTAGAGGCTCCTCCGGAGATCCGTAATGGTTATTATCTATATGTACCAATTTCCTTTTTTGACCAAATATTAAACTTAGTGGCTTATAGTATAGAGGATCAAGAACGCATTACTTTCGTTTCCTACCCTGTGACAGATGACTGGTTTGATCGCTGATTTATAGTTTTTAAAAATTTTTTATACCAAAGTATTGACATCGACTTTTTAAGTATGTTACAATTCTTGACTTTTTCGGAATTGGATGGTATACTAAAAAGGATCCCTGATCAATAGGTATAACTGATGGATGTTTATTATGAATGAGGTGACTGATTTGTTTGAACGAAGCGATGTGTTACATGTACGGAGTGATATTCAAAAAATTATCGGTAGCAAGGTTAAACTTGAAACCAACAAAGGGCGGCATAAATCCGTCATAAACCGTGGTATTGTATCCAATGTATATCCCAGTATTTTTACCATACAGCTTAGTGACGGACCAGACCCTTCCCGCAAAATGTCTTTTAGCTATACTGATGTATTAACCAACACCGTTGAGATAACCTTATGTGAATAGACTTCTTGCATAGCGTGGCTAAAGAGCTGTGGGTAGCTATTAAAAAAATAAAATAAGCATGGAACATAATACTCCTGCATATATTGTAGTGTCTCGTATTTTTAGATGACTACATATGTGCCGGAGTTTTTTTATATAGAGGGAGGATCATCCTGCATGGCCAACGAGTTAGTAAGGGAAAAAATTTTTTTAGACCAGAGTGTGGGTAAAGAAAGTACTCAAATACTACTGGAGGGGGACATCATTGTCCCGGACGTAAAGCCTGATATGGCACTGCTTTTGCAGACAGAACCTAAAGTGATTATTGAACGGGTAGAAATATCCAATGACCGTGTCAATTTTATTGGCCAGTTAAGCATATCGGTATTGTATATTGCAAAAACTGCTGAAAAGCCTGTACATACTATGACACTTACATCTCCCGTAGACGACTTTATTAATATGGATGGGGTAACAAAAGAACATTGGGTAACTGCAAAGGCCGAGCTTGTTAACATCGACTATAAAATGCTTAATGACAGAAAATTAAACTATCGGGCTATTGTAAACATCACTGTGCAAGCAGAACGTTCCGATGTTCACGAAATGGTCGTACATATTCATGATGTATCGGAAAACCAGTTGCTTAAAACTCAACTTAACACCAACCGAACAGTAGAAAATAAGTCTGACCGCTTTACTGTTAAAGACCAAATCTCTATCCCTACTAATAAGCCCAATATTAGAGAGCTGCTTCAATGTTCTTCTACCATCATTAACAAGGATGTGCGGTTAAGTGCCGGGCGTGTTAATTTAAGCGGAGAGCTTTTGCTTACAACATTGTATCGCGGCGATAACGAAGAACGCATTATAGAGTTTTTAGAACATGAAATTCCATTTGACAGCCATATAGACGTAAATGATGCTACAAACGAAATGTTTGCTGATGTAACTTTACAGGTTTTAGATGAGTATGTTCAGGTGCGTTCAGATACCGATGGCGAAGATCGGCAAATTGAGCTTGAAATTACCATTGGCGTTCTTATGAAAGTATACAGCAGTGAAACTTTAGAAATTTTAGAAGATGCATATTGCATAAACCAAACTCTTAACTTTACTAAGGCAAAGCTAAAATATCCACGGTTAGTTTGCCGCAATCGCAACCAGGCTCCTGTAAAAGAAGTTGTGCAGTTAACGCCAAGCTGCCCGGATATGCTGCAAATATTCAGGGTAAAGGGCACACCGCGTTTAGATGAGGTTAAAGTAGCTGATGACAAAGCCATAGTAGAAGGTGCCATAGACACAGATATTTTGTATGTAGCCGAAAGTGACAATACTCCTTTATACTGCTTTAAAACAGTAATACCATATCGCCAGGTTATAGAAGTTAAAGGGGCAACTCATGACATGCAAGTTAGCGTGGATATAAGCATAGACCATGCTTCCTTTAATATGCTGAGTGGCCAAGAGACAGAGATACGTTTTCAACTTAGTTTTAACACGCAGGTAATAGAGGAACAAGAAATATATGTAATTAATCATATCACTTTTGATGATATGGATATGAGCGAATTGGATAAAATGGCAAGCATGACAGTGTATTCAGTTCAAAATGGTGATACGCTTTGGACTATTGCAAAACGCTACAATACTGCAATAGATGAGCTTATGGCAGTAAATGAATTGGAAGGGCATAAAATATCCCCGGGGCAAAAGTTATTGATTTTGAAAAAAGTATAAGTATAATACAAAAGCTTGTTGAAGTAATGCGCTTTAACAAGCTTTTTTTGAGTACGTTTAATAATCTGAAGGTTTATCCAATGTTATTCTCCCTAGTTTTCCGGCTCTAAATTCATCCAGCAAGGTATTTGCAGTACGTTCTAAATCAATTACTCCACCTTTTGCCTTAAAGCCCCTGGCAGCACCAATATTTTCTAATATATCTCGAAAGGACATAGTGCAAGTCTCTTCCGGTATCTTGTATCGAGAAATTAGCAAATCAGGTTTTTCTTGTACAAACCATGCTATTAATAATTCACTTAAAGTTATTACATCTAAAATGGTATCGTTTATAGCCCCTGTAAAAGCAAGCCTTTCTCCAACAATTTTATCTTCAAACTTAGGCCACAACACGCCCGGAGTATCCAGCAAATCAAAATCTTTTGCAACTTTAATCCATTGTTTGCCTCGGGTTACACCTGGTTTGTCACCTGTAGTTGTAGGTGCTCCACCCTGACCTGCTGCACCGGACAACCGATTAATTAAAGTAGACTTCCCCACATTGGGAATACCAACTACCATGGCTCTAATATTAACCGTAAGGCGACCTCTCTTCTTTTCTTTGGAAATCTTTTCAGACATCAATGTGCGTACGGTATCTGCCAATTGAGTCCCGATTTTTTTTTCTGTGGCACTTATAGCCAAAGCCTCAAAACCGCAAGCACGATAATGATTTTCCCATTGGCGTGTGATGTTAGCATCTGCTAAATCAGCTTTATTTAGCAAAATTAAGCGGCGTTTATTGCGAGCAAGCTCGTCCATGTCAGGATTTTTGCTACTATATGGGATACGAGCATCTAAAAGCTCAATTACAACATCTACCAAGGGCATATTGGCCTGCATCATTCTGCGAGTCTTTGTCATATGACCGGGATACCATTGTATATTCATGGAGTTACAGCCCCGAAACGATCTAGTGGCCAAAACCGAATGACTACCCGCCCCAGCATATCTCTTTCACTGATAAAACCTACAGTTTGGTATCGGCTATCCTTGCTGGAATTAATATTGTCGCCTAAAACAAAAAATTCATCTTCCCCTATAGTTATGGGCAGGTCAATATCACCACGCGAGATAACATTTACCTGAGCAAAATCAAAATCCGGCACTTGACCATTTACTACAAAACGACTATTTTGAAAATCAATAACATCTCCGGGGACTCCTATTATACGCTTAATGTAAAATTCTGATGGGTTTTCTCTAAAGGGAAAAGCTATGATATCCCCATGCTGAGGAGTACCAAACCAATATCCAACTCGTGAAAGAAGTACAAAATCCCCATGAGTAAGAGTGGGATCCATTGAATGACCACTAACATCTGCAACCCTAAAAACAAAATTACGTATAAAGAAAAATAAGACTAGTGCAAGCAAAGCTGCTATTACCCATTCTAATAAATTTCTAAGAAATGGATTTGTGATACGCTCTTTTAACATTTTACCTCACAAAAACTAAAAGGCATGGGCGCAACTTGCGTTCATGCCTTACTAATTATGACTTTTCCTTTTTATAGATAACTTCCTTAACTTTAGCGGCCTTACCTATACGATCGCGCAAATAATATAGTTTAGCCCGTCTTACTACACCACGACGCACAACTTCTACATTATCTACTCGTGGGGAGTGGATAGGCCAAGTTTTTTCTACTCCTACACCATAGGACAAACGCCTAACAGTGAAATTTTCTCTAACACCACCATTTTGTTTTTTAATTACAACACCTTCAAAAACCTGGATTCTTTCTTTGGTGCCTTCTACAATTTTAGCATGTACACGCACAGTGTCACCAACATTAAACTTAGGCAACTCTTTCTTCATTTGAGCTTGCTCAATTTCTTTTATTATTGCATTCATAAGTACATCCTCTTTCTATCATCAACAATACATCCCTGATATTATAGTACTTAGCAGGAGTTTCGTCAAGAAAATTTCCTATGAATTTCAAGACCTGAAAAATGCAAGTTTAATTGCCCACCCAAAATTAACCAGTTAATAGACGTCAAATAGCGACTTGATTAAGTGTCTTATAGTCAAATAACTTTCCGGGATAATTGTTCATTCAAAGTTCGATGCGTTTCATGTCCTCGTCTATGTATTTTCACTTGCACATACAGGGCGCAAAGGTCTTTCCCTCCAAAAGTTGTTTCTTGATGGCGATTACATACAAATTTAGCCCAACCATCACAAATTACAGTTGAATCTTCGGTTCAATAATAACATTACTTATTTTTACCTAATTTCATTTTACAGCTTACCTGAAAGGGTTTTAAAAACAAGCTCCTCGAAATTGTTACCAAATCCACGGAACATCATATTTTTGGATGCTTTCGTCTGCTGTGATAATTGTCATACCCTCGGCAATTGCGGTTGAAATAAGAATGCGGTCAAAAGGGTCGCGGTGGAGTAACTGCAACTTTTCGACTATCGCAATATGCGTATCCTCTATATGGAGAATTTCAACACCAAACTGACGCAATTTTTCGATGAAAAATGTAGAGCCACCTTCAAAGCTCAATTTTCCGACACTAATTTTAATTGCAATTTCCCACGCAGAAACAAGGCTCACGCATATCTGCAAGGATGTGTCGCCTAGAATGGATTTGGCTTTTTCGGATAACTTTGTATCATCATCAAGTGCCCATTTTGCCACATGCGTATCAAGCAAATATTTCATTACATATACTCCTCAAAATCATCTAAGGGCTTAAACCAATCATGGTCATCTGCTTCTTTAATTTTCCCTTTCATGCAACCCAATTCAAAAGTCGGTCTAATGGAACTATTTTTCACTGGTTCAACAAAAGTGATAATTACCTCGTATTGCTCTTTTACGGGAATGGGTTGCTTCGGTTTAAAGTTTACGCCATCGTATAATGCTTTTACAGCATACATATTAATCCTCCTTAAAAGAGTGTCTATCAATATACTGTTGATTATATCATAGAGGTAATGACATTCAAAATAATTCTTTCGCAAGACACTTGCCGGGGGTGCAACCAAGTTTATTAAATCAGACAGTCATTGACTGAATTTCAAGACCATTTGAGATTGCACCATTAAAGCACAAGGCCGGACTCGAACCGGCACGGGTCGAAACCCACGGGATTTTAAGTCTAAGTATCTATGCAATACATAGCGTTACACATAAATATACAAATCGGTTTAACACTTGATATTTATGGTTTTTTCAAGCTTCAAATCTATATACCATAACTTTTTGGCTAAATACCGGGAATGGATTTACAAATGTATTTGTTAGACAAAGTGTTAGACAAGCATAATGAAAAAACAATAATCATTCCATAGGAGATGAAAAAATGGTTGAAATTTTAAAACAACAAGGATTTTGGAATATTGCAGAAGAAGAAAAATTTTTTGATGGTTTTAGTGAAGCAGAAATTTTGGCAGAAATACTTGATAATTCCTGTAGGTTAAGCGAATACGAAATGTGTTTACTCTCTTATAAGCGGGAATTTAATTTCATTGAAATTGATGTAAACGTAGAGGATGAGTTTGCCATAAGTTCATTAATAAAAATAAAGTATGCAGGTTCTATATGCTGTTCGTTTAGCGGGAATTGTGATTATGAGGCATTTAACTCTATTAACAACACAATGAAAATATTTTGGATAGGAATTAAGCATTATTTATAAGCATATTGAAAAATATATTTCAAACAAGTATATAGTTTAGCGATCTAATCTCAGGAGGAGAAAAATCATGAATACTAAAAACAATACAAGATTTAAAGTTAGTCAAAATATTTTAGTAATAGCTTCCATTCTTATTATAGGAGTGCTGTTTGCTACCTATTTCTTTATGAGTAAAGATTTAAGAGATAATTCTTTACCCATGTCTCGTGAACTCTTTACTCTTGAAAATTATTATAACATGACAGTTTTGGTAGTGTTCGACCAAGAAGAACCTCCAATTGTTCAGTTTATATCCCCGGACGGAAGTCATGTTGACATGGATAATATACGCTATAGGTCAGGAAGTAATTTTACCCAATATTTTCTGCCAAACGCCATGCCTGGACTTTGGAAAATGGCCTACAACCCTCTATCTAACACTGAAATAACTACTCCTTACTCTGTGTACATGGAACACATTTTTATACAAAATTTTGAAGCAAGTATGATCATAGATGAAGATGGAGCCATCCCGATTTCCTTCCTTGTGTCCGCTGATGAGCCGGGAGAAGTTCGCCTTGAGCTTTATGCAGTGTTTACCGCTTGGGATAACAGCGTAGAAAATGAAATTTTGCTTTTTAGCGAATATGGGCCGCTTAATGAAGTAATTGAACGGGCGGTTTACATTGGAGAACTTCAGGATATGGGCGGATTTATGCTACGGCTTTCAGCTTACAAACAACATGGACAAGCAGCTATCCGAGACTCTGCTTGGTTTGACCTGCGGCTAAGCTAATGAATATGCAAAATAAAGATCAACCGGCCTATTATGCCATAATACCTGCTCATGTTAGATATGATAAAGAGTTGCCGGACAAAGCAAAATTGCTTTATGGTGAAATTACGGCACTATGCACTAAAGAAGGTTATTGTTGGGCTACAAATTCTTACTTTGCTGATTTGTATGGGGTCAGCAAAGAAACTATTTCCAGGCTTATAAGTAAACTGGCAAGTCGCAGTTACGTTTCTACAAAGATGTTATATAAGTTAAATCCTAAAACAGGAAAAAAGGAAATTGAACAGAGGCGAATTTATATATCGACTAAAACCCCTATTGGCGAAATACGCAATACCTCTGAAAATATCAATACCTCTATTGATGAAAATATCAATACCTCTATTGATGAAAATATCAATACCTCTATTGATGAAAATATCAATACCTCTATTGACAAAAACATCAACACCCCTGTTGACGAAAATATCAACACCCCTATTGATGAAAAACACAAAGGTATTAATACAAGTGCTAGTATTACAAGTATTAATAAAAAGAATATACCCTCACCTTCGGTGAGGAAGTCTGTGAAGCCCCTTGTTGAAAAGTGGTTTGAAGAGTTTTGGATGGCTTATCCGCGAAAGGTAGGCAAACAAGAAGCTACAAATGCATGGAAACGAATTGAGCCGGATGAGGCACTTTTTAATACCATTATGCAGGGGCTTGAAAGTGTAAAACATTGGTGGATCATAAATCAAACCCAAACAAAACATATTCCCCATGCTTCTACATGGCTTAACGGGCAACGGTGGAAAGATGATGTAAGTCAGATGCCTGTATCTGAGGAAAAAGAAAACGGAGGAAAGCAAAGTGCAAGCAGTCGCAGAAATTATAAAATCGGAGGAGAAAATGACCCATACCGCAGCCTCATGCAATACAGCACCTCCACTTCGCACTAACATGCTTCGTGTCGGTGAAGGGGCGCAATTTTCGCTTGCATCAACACGTAAACGTGTTAATGTCAATCGGAATTGCTATAACAAAATTGCAGATGAAGTGGCTGTCACAAGCCTTATCACCCAAGGAAGCGGAACAAGCTTTAGCGAACCTCTGCCACATTGTGATATCTGTGGATATCCAACAGCTAAAGACCTTGAAATACTTGGAATCAAGCGTCGGATACCTCTTATGTGCCAATGTCGGGAAGATGAACTAAAGCATCAAGAAAAAGTTGACGAGGAAAAAACGCGCCGAATAAGGGTGAACAGGTTTAAAACATACTCACTCATGGATCGACGTTTTGAGGAATCCACTTTTGAAAATTGGGTACATAACCCGGATAAGGAGGAGTATTACAGCCTTGGCAAGCAGTACTGTGAAAAGTGGGAAACCATGCTGAGCAATAATCGAGGAATATTGCTGTATGGCCCTGCCGGAACAGGCAAGACTTATCTTGGATTTGCCATTGCAAACGAGCTTTGCAAACAAGGAAAAGCGGTTATGGCTATATCTGTGTCTAAGATATTAACGATAATTAAAGATAGCTTTGACAGGCACGGTTACATGGGCGAAACAGAGGTGTTAAACACAATTCATGAAGCCAGCTTGTTAATTTTGGATGACTTGGGAGTGGAGTACAAAACCGGATGGGCTTACGAAAAACTTTATGCCATCATTGATGCTCGATATAGAGCCGGAAAGCCATTGATTGTTACAACAAATAAATCTATTGAGGAGCTGCGAGAGAACTTAGTTGTCATAGATGCCAGAACAGGAGAATTGGACTCATCGGAACGAATATTCAGCCGAATTGTTGAAATGTGTGCATTTCATGAAGTTGCAGGAAAAAGCTGGCGCATTCAAAAAGGCGAGCAAAACAGAGATGCTTTGTACAAAGAACTTGGGTTGTAAGCAAGCAGGTTTCAGAAGAAGTCTAATGAAAGGGGAAGTGCCTTTTGGCAACAATGCAAACCGAAAGCAAATCAAGCTTTCCCATTGGCTATCATGATCCCTCAAATCTTTTGAGATTGTACAGGGATGCAAAAATGGCGGTTGATTTAGCCGTATCAGAAGTTCAAGATGATTTTAAAGTAGAGTACAGTACCACCGTTGAAGAATATGTAAAATGGTTTACGGGTGATGAAAAACTATATAAAAAACTTCAAGCCAGAGCCGATAGCGTTAGAAAGACATGTTATCTGCTTTCTAAAATTGACAACGCTGTATCATATATCCATAAAAGATATAAAAAGAACGGGGAGATATATTACCGGATTCTTTACTACACCTATTTATCCTACGAGCAATATGAAAGATTTGCAGATTTATTGGAAGCGATACAAAAACATGTGCCTTATGTTACAAAAGACTCTTATTACAAGTACCGCCAAATAGCAGTTGAGAAGTTAGGTACAGCTTTATGGGGATTTACTACAAAAGAAATGCTGGATTTAGAGAACACTTTTTTTGAAGAAGTATTAGGTAGGGAAACTCTGTGAGTGTAGACAGGATTTTGAACAAGGACATACACACTTTACTATGGGAATGCAAAGAAATCATAATCCTTATGCCCTTATGGCAAGAAGAGCAAATTGACCAAGAAATGTTGAATAATTGCAATAAACGGCTAAAAGTTGTTCAAAATTTAGTTGAGTCACTTAAAAAAACCCCAAGGATAGGCAAAAAAATGTATTGGATTATCTACTGTACGTATCTAAGTGATCTTGACCTGTCTCAGGATGGGGTAGATGCGATTTTAATGGAAATTGCTCGTCAATACAAGCCTATTCCGCGCACTACCTATTTTCGGTTAAAAGATAAAGCAATTGCTGAACTGGAGAGGAAAATAGACTTTTTGATAAGATATAAGAGAGATATTTGAACGAAAATGGAATTAAAGTGGATTTAAAATGAAATTAAAGTGGAACTAAAGTAAAACTAAAGTGGAATTAATCGTCTCGTGACTATATAAAACATCTGTGCTAGAATGGCAAAGTCAAAATAAGTTTTTTATTTGTTGTAAGGGACAACCAAAAAAAATCACAAAAATTTACAAAAAAATGAAATAATCTCTTGAATTATTCCAAGGAAAGTGTTAGAATGTTTTTGAAATGAAAACTTAGAAAAAGGCTTGCCCCTTCGGTGCAACGTCCGCAGCACCTTCGTAGGGGTGCCGCGGAGGCTGTAGGTGATAGACTGTATCACTCACAGGCACAAGTTTAGCTTGCCGCTGCAATGTTTGTTAGTATACTATAAACTGACTTTGTTTTCAACTCCATATTTTTGGTGCATCTTTAGT
>Ga0123355_10014847_pt1 | contig 12197 bp, 4 predicted proteins | sample TergutEmb28metaG_3_FD_89872 | JGI IMG/M metagenome (GOLD analysis project Ga0123355, IMG submission 89872) | Embiratermes neotenicus P1 segment gut microbial communities from Petit-Saut dam, French Guiana - Emb289 P1 | ecosystem: Host-associated > Arthropoda: Insects > Digestive system > Gut ...
ACAGTATGCAGATATTTATTCACTGCAAAACTACTCTACATGTTTCGGGTGTCACAGCACCCATCATCAGGAGTATTAAAAACTGTACCCGCAGCCTCCGGTACAGGTCATGTTACTTGTACCGCTACTGCGTCCCGATCAGACCACGTTGGATGGTAGTAGCGGTACAAGTAGCATGACCTGTACCGGAGGCTGCGGGTACAGTTTTTAATACGCCTGATGATGGGTGCTGTGACACCCGAAACATGTAGAGTAGTTTAGCAGTGAATAAATATCTGCATACTGTTGCATCTGTTGGATTTTTATTCACATCGTGTGTTTTAGACAGTTGTGCAAAACCGCTCTCTCTTTTCGATGTGTTTTTTAATTCACGTTTTTTACATTTGTTCTATCACGATAGTGTTTGCAGATCAATTAACTGTTATATACTTACTTTTAATCTGACATTCACGTCTATCGCAGTAACCCTAAGTTACGAAACCGCAGCACAATAAAGAAGACACTTGCTTCATTATGTGGTTTTGCATGCTGTAGCTCAATTCCACCCTTGCGTACTGAACTTTCGAGTGTTTCCCTTTATTGCATGCGCAAGAGCAGTGCTGTTTTCACACTGGCATTCTACTTTGGAGATACGAAGATGTGGTCAGAATATATATACTGAAATACTTCTTGGAGATTTCGTGTTCCATAAAAAAAATTTGTTGTTTTTATTGTTGATGATAATGATGATGATGGTGATGATCTTTTTCTTGTTCTTGGGCTTTGTTACTTTTCTTCTCTGGTTTACTAGCTTTCGTCGTTTCTTCGTTTACAGTCTTGTATTGTTGTGTCTGTCCAAATTTCGGGCGGTATTTCCCAAATAAATTCTACTGCGGAGAAAACTGACTGATCAGAAGACAGAAACAACCTTTGCTACATCTCGAACAAGATTATACGCGATATGGTAAATTTATATCCCTCTCAATTTAAGTTTGACTTATCAATGTGTAGTATAGCTTAATTCACCTAATCTTCTTGAGTGGAATTGAAGTTTCTTGAGACACGCTTGGCTATAATTTTAATAGATTCTATCGGTTTAATTTCTTCAAATCACTGGAGTTTTACTAACTGAAGTGAGGTAATGTAGCTTAAGTGAACATAGTTCCTTGATTTCCAGTGAAGTTTCTTTTTGAGTTGTACAATTGCGGGACCATATTTTTATAGAAATTATGATTCCCTTTCGGAACCATTACTGATCACAGCACAGTCTGTCACACACTTCAAGCGATTTGTCTTTCCCTTTATGGACACAGCTTTATGTACTCTGTGTAATTAAAATTTAGCACTACGCAGGGCACCTGTAGATTTTCTGGAAAGTTCTCACGGAGCGCCTGATTTCTACGGAGCCATTATTTTAAGCATAATTAATTGCAAATTTATGACGATGTTTATAAATCGTAGCATAATATTTGAAAATTATCATAAATAATGAATAATCAAGGATTTGAATGCAGCTTGCCATGGCTTATTTCGTCCGTCAATAGTCCAATATAAATTGCATGATTACCGGAAAAAAGCGGATTCGATAAAGGGACTTTGTGAATCAAAATGCAATCACTACACCAGGGCTTCTCCAAGTCTTTGTGCATTACTTACATCCGGTTTTGTCAGAAACCCCTTCTTCTCAACTAGTCACCGATTCTCGCTTCGTACGGTGTACCAAAATATGACGGACAACTTGTTTCAATAAAACAAATTTGCATTGTAAAAGCATGAATTCAAGAAAAAAATGTGTATTCACATACTTTAAAATCCGGGTGTATTAAGGTGACGAAGCAACGAGTTTCACGCTTTACTCACAGAACAATGAAAGTCTTGGTGTGTGTCCAGTGAAGGTCAACGTACGAAAATGGACAGAAAATTCGGTAGTATTTCGTTGCATAATACAATAAGAAGAGTTGCGTGATACAAAAAAAGACTGGAAAACATGTAGAAATGTTGTGTTTGCAACGTAAAGTTGCTTCGTGTCCGAGGGTTATATCACCGATATTACCCTTACTGCCTTCTGAAAATTAGTGTGAAGTTGCAAATTATTTTTTCACAACGAAATTCGCCGGTTTTCCTGCCAAAATGTGTTCGAAGAATTTTAAGATTGGATGAGTGAAAACACTGTGATTTTTTAAATGAATGATGAATAATATTGAGGACATCAAAGTAATATTGGGGACATCAAAGTAATATTGGTGATACCAAAATAAGAAATGTAAAAGAGATCTCTTATCTTTAATTAATGTTCACACAGTGCAAATTAGTTAAAATTTAAAATATAAGAAGGAAAGAATTTAATATTATTTTATTATAATATACAAAGTCAGAGGAGAGTAGCCTTCAGTCACAATTGAATTTTTTGACAACGTGTGGTTTTAATGTGGCAGGCGACGATTCTTGAGTAGAAAATACCGACTATGCGACGCTAGTGTAAGGAGGATTTTACAATAACAAGGGATTTGCAACAATTATTCACATTTACTTACACAACTTACACTGAAAACATCCTATCCAGATATTCCGTGCGAAGTGCACTAAACCGGGCGGTGATAGTTTACTGAATCTTATGGAATGGAGATCGATATATGTATACATCCTCCACATACATAAAAACAAATAAATACTGGCAACTGATGTGGCTTATTGTTACATAATTTAATGCATAACATCAGAATAATGCATCTTATTAATTTTATGTATTTCATCACATTCGGAAGTTTTTCTTACTCAGATGATCGGAACATAAATTGCTATCGTGGTTTATGTACTATAGTTACAATGACTCCCTGGAGATGGCACCTCGGCACCGAAACATGCTGGGGTCATTGTATGTGATAAATGGTGTATCACAGAGGCAATACATTGGATGATACATTGAATGCATGTATTCAGAATTCGAGGTCACAAAAAAGTACAGCCCAACTCGGTTATAACTTCATGAAATGGACTGAATAATTTGTGTCTTTGTAAAGGAGTGTTGTTCTGACGGAGGAGTATAATGTAATGGTTATTAGCGAGGAACTGACTGGTACCACAGGATATCTGACGCTATAGAAGGAGGTGCCGCATAAAGTCATGTCGTTATAACCGGGTTTGTCTCTACTCTAAATATTGGGCTGGATATAGTGACGGATGAAGTTTATTGACTTCCTGAACTGGCTGGGTTAAATTTCTATAGTACAAATATTATGTTCTTCTGAAGTGTACTGCTGTTATTTTGGTACGTAGCTGTTCCCTTTCTTCCTTCCTTCCTCCCTTTAATTTCAAAATGTTTTGCCGTGATGTTCCTGGTTTGTTCCATTCTGAATTGGCCTTAATTGGAAGGCCATCCTGTTGAATACACCACTCAGTTCTGTTGTCTGGTGCAATTAATTGATCGGTTTATATTTTTTGGATTCGGCCTTTATTACACTTCTCATCTTTCAGCGCGTCTTCGTAAGGAACCGGACTGTTGGAATTGCCTGGTTTGATAAACACTCTCTATTGCGAATTGAATTCAATCTTTCTATATTAGAACGTGACTTCTGACGCAGTAATATTTCTCCAGTCATATCTACCTATTTGCATACGCAAGCCATCCTTGAAGAGAAAAAGCAAGGAAACGAATTTTACAAAACTTGACTTTTAAAAAAACACGTTTTAAAGGCTAAATTTGTCTGTGTGCAGATCACCAAGGTATATGGGGAAATGGATTCATGTCTCCACTCATTCCTAATCTTGGTCCTGGATTGAGCTAAGTGGTCAGTTTAAATATCTGCCTGCCTTATATTAAGGGGAAATAGCCCACATTTTCCACTAAACGGGATGGTGAGTGGACTCAAATTCGTCCTGGACGCTGTGCGGAAAAGAAAAAGTTCTTGCCCTTGCCGAGACTCGACCCACGATTACGATATAAAACATATATATATATATATCATTCGCTTATATGAATTTCGTGTTAAAATGTGCCGAAATTTACGGATGAAACTTTGGTGATGGCGTAAAAACCAAATTCTCTCCCCTTGGCTTTAAAAATTACGCAATGTCCCCTGCACTCAGCGCAGGAAATTCTCCCAGAGTTCGAGCTGTATTGATCCTTAAACTTTGCAACCTTAAATAACTTCATTTATGAGTCATAAGATGAAAGGAAAGGAGCGCGTTAATTGGTCGGGAACGCGCAAGTACAGGATGGTGCGAGGTCAAATGTTATTACGCTGTAACTGAACACATAAATTATATTAAACTCTAAGAGTTAGTACGAAAGTAAATAATACTTAAATATATCCTTAAATTTTTATTATATTCAATATTTAATAAGTGGTCGGGATAGTGTAGTAAATACAGTAACTCGCTACTTCGCTGGGCGGTCTGGGAATTAAAACCCGGTGACAGCATTATTTGTCGGGCCTTACAGAGTGAACCCGAGACCCACCCAGTCTCCTGTGCAATAGACACCGGATGTTTTCCGGAGGTACAACGGAAGGGGAGCGGTACTGAAAGCGCAATACAGATTGGTTGGAGCCATACTTCCACCTCCCCTGTCTGCCTACACTCCGATGTCATAAAGTGACATTTAGCTATACGATACATATATCATGTATATTCTATTAAAAGGAAAATTTACTATGTATGGAATGCACGTTCTTTACTCGCAGAAAGTAAAATATTCATTCTAAATTGTATGAAGTCTCGTTTTCATTTCGTATGTTCTCTGCTTATGTAAACGCTTGTCTTCATTTGTTAGTTTGTTTTTCATTTCCCTTTTTTTTTAACAATTTCAGTGATATTATGAAACTCAGTTTTATGACTGACTCACAGTGCACGTGCACTCATTAATATTTCTCTCTCTCTTATTTGGGACACTACTAATTAATTTTCAATAAATCTCTCAAACTTTGTCTATTGGAACAATGGCAAATGACGTAGGTTTTTTCAACGTTGATAAGCCTATTTTTTTATTGAAAATTTTGGGAATCACAAAGAAATCTTGCATTTTTTGCATTCCCAGGGGCTGTAACATATAAATTCTTGGCGCATACTTCTTGAAACTTTGTGCAAATATGTGTTGCATGTTTAGATATGGCAGTACTTTGAAGTTAAAAATCTGTAGTCGTAAAAATGTGCAAGAAAAATTTGTTTATTTATTTATTTAAAACGTAATTAAAATAATTTATACCTCTACAAGATTTTGTACTTCTCCTATTCATTGCTGTAGATTTTGTGTGAAATTAACGAACACCGTAAACGTATATAGTCGAATAGAACTATTTTCTTTCAGGAAGAATGATAAATGAATTTTGAAATTGCATCATGCTGTTTAGAATCTGGGCGGAAAACTGTAAATACGAATAAGAGTTTTTGGATATACGTTGTCATAATTTCCATGAACAGATAAGGGCACTGATAATACTTTCATAAAAAGTAAAAAGGACTTAAATAAACAGTAAAATATCCTGTCTATGTTTCTTAAAATTCTAGTTGTTAACTTCTACCCAGTAGTATTTAAACTACAGAATACACAGTGCCACAATACATTTTAACAATAAACTGAACCATGTGGGAAGATGCTGCAATAAATGAGACAAATTAAAATTTTAGAACGGCTCCATCTATCAACGAAATATAACTATAGTCTTTACGTCAGTGTATGCAGTCGGATATATGAAGTGTACAATATGGTACATCTTCTGTTGGAATGGATAATTCATTAATATATATACACATATCCGTGACAATACATTATTAATATCTTGGTCTATCAGAACAAATATATTGCAAAATAGCATTAGTATTTCATTAACACAGGCAGTGTAGTAAATACAGAGCCGTCTATACCACACTTCCCACATACGCGCAATATAGCGCTGTGTGCATAACAAGACAGGCGCCTTCTAACAGCGCTGTTATTTGGTCTGTGGTGCTGTCTTCCTTAACGATGGTGGTAGCCGCTACCGACGCATGTCGCAATATACTGTAGCTTGGCTGTACACGTAAGTGCATTATTCGGCCAGCTGGTAGACAATAAACTGGTAGACATGTACCGTGCAAACAACATTTTCTTGTTTCTGGCTTGCACTTGCTTCACTGTGTCTGCTGCACCAGAAAAATGAACTTTCTTGCTTCCATTTCAATTAGTGCTTCAAAAGAAATTTTATTTCCAGCTTCTTGGTTCTTCTAGTTAAATTTCCATATTTGAAGCTCTTAGGCCCTCCATTGCATCCACTGTGTTATCAAGAGCCTTGCATCAACCATCTTGCTGCACTGTGCTCTGTGACTCTGGTACATATTACTACTGAGCAAACCGAATTAACCTTTTGGCGTCGGAATTATATTTTTAAATTTTAGCACATCCTGTATATAAAATGTGAATAAACAGGAACCAAATACGTTAGAATTATGAAACAAACTGCATTTTGAAGAGAAAAAACGGAGAGTGTATACCGTGTTTAAAATATTCAATACCTGTATTTGTTGAATAAATATATAAAATGCAACGTTTAGAGATTGGCGGTGCGGTACGACCACTATAGTGGTCGTTAGGCGTCAGAGGGTTAAAAGTGGCTCTTATACCTATGAACTCGCATTTACTCGATAGTGGTGGTGACGTTGGCGTTCTCTATCACGTGTTTTTCAGAGGTGAGCAGATATCTGCTCGGACGGTTGCAGGAGAGAGTGCACTGTGATAACATCTAATATAATTTTATAAATAAGGTAAGCAGACCATTCACAAATCGCTAAAAATTTGTCTGTTCACAGTAATGAAATATCTCCGAGTCACGTAATAACTTATTATGTCACTCGTGACAGTCATGCTGCATTTTCTTAAATAATTGGCAAGGAAACTGACACAGTTGTTCTTGTTCTCAACTGGCATAACTTCGATAGTAATTTGCAGTTTTAATCGCCTCTTCTGAAGAGACTGCGGTTGACTTCCTCCAAGTCCACCTTTTGTTACCACAGCCATGTGGGACCCACACAGCAACAATACTTCTGACTATACCAGATATTTAGTTATATATATATTTTATTTGTTTATTTGACGTCTTCAACCAAATTCAGCCCCTAACGTTTTCTTCCACTTTGCTATCCAAAAATATAAATATTTAGATACACAGAACTGTAATTTTGCCTGTTGAATTGTATGGGTGTGAAATTTTGTTGCTCACATTGAGGGAGAAACGTAGTCTGGGGGTGTTTGAGAATAGGGTATTTGAGGAGAATATTTGGGCCTAAGACGGACGGGGTAACAGGAGATAGGAGAAAACTGCATAATGAGGAGCATAAGGATCTGTACTACTCGCCAATTATTCGGGGATCAAATAGAGAAAAATGACATGGGCGGAGCATGTAGCACGTATGTGGGAGAGAACAGTTGTATGCAGATTTTGGTCGGAATTTCTAAGGGAAGGAGACAAACTGGAAGAATCAGGCGTAGATGGGAGAATAATATTAAGATTGATCTTCAGGATCCTGGATGGGAGACACAGACTGGATTGATCTGTCTCAGGATAGAAACATGTAGCTGGCACTTGTGAATGCCGTAACGAACCTTCAGGTCCCATAAAATTCGAGGAATTTCTTCATTAGCTGATGACCGGTTAGTTTCTCAAAAAGAACTCTGCACCGTAGAGTACGTAAGTAAGGAAGTAAGATAAGAGTTTTAGAACGTACTGACCTAGATCATTGCTGGATGGAGAAGACCATAGAGAGGTACCGCATTCAGATCTCCTTGTTTAATTCCATTCCATGCTGATTGTTCTTATGTCTTTTTCTGCATTTACACAAAATTTATTAGTTAGAAGTAGGCGAACAACTAGAAGGAAGAGTTTGGACGGTACACCCCGAAACTAGCTGCAAGGTTAATAGGGTCGACGGAGCGCAGTAAAGGGAGGGGGGGAGCAACTTTGTGTCGGCTGTCTTGCCTAAGAAGTTTCTCGTGTGGCGGTGTGCCGTTTGTAAGAATGTACTTTGCAGTTAAAGGGTAGGGAGCGTACCGTGTGTCGTACGGTGCTTACAATTTACGTACACAGAACAGTTGTACATGAAGTGTGTCGGGTTATTTGTACACAAATGCACAAGAGTCTGCATCATGATGGAATAGTGCCACTTAAAAGTATACTGTTGGAATTGTTTGATTTCTTAAGATAGCGTTTTCTTACGTGTGACTATTTCTGTATATGAACAGTGTTCTCCCAACTGACTAGTAATTTGTTATGCGGTCGCTGTAGTGCAGTGATAAGACGGCTGTATTTTAAGAAACCTCACATTTTCACGGGTGTCCTGCAGTGTTCAGCGAAGCCCAATATTTACACGCACGACGTACAGTGTTCTGCAGAACCTTGAAGTTCCACGGGAGATCTACAGTGTTCTGTGGAACCTTGCAGTTCCACGGGAGATCTACAGTGTTCTGTGGAACCTTGCAGTTCCACGGGAGATCTACAGTGTTTTGTGGAACCCCGCAGTTCCACGGGAGATCTATAGTGTTCTGTGGAACCCCGCAGTTCCTCGGGGGATCTATAGTGTTCTATGAAACCCTGCAGTTCCAGGGAGTTCTACAGTGTTCTGTGGAACCCTATAGTTCCAGGGAGATCTACAGTGTTCTGCGGAACCCTGCAGTTCCACTGGAGATCTACAGTGTTCTACAGAACCCTGCTGTTCTACGGGCGACCTACAGTGTTCTGTGGAACCCTGCAGTTTCACGGGAGATCTACAGTGTTCTGCGGAACCCTGCAGGTCTAGGGAGATCTACAGTGTTCTGCGGAACCCTGCAGTTCCAGGGGCGACCTACAGTGTTCTGCAGAACCCTGCAGTTCCACGGGAGATCTACAGTGTTTTGCGGAACCCTGCAGTTCTACGGGCGACCTACAGTGTTCTGTGGAACCCTGTAGTTCCAGGGAGATCTACAGTGTTCTGTGTAACCCTGCAGTTCCAGGGAGATCTACAGTGTTCTGCGGAACCCTGCAGATCCAGGGGCGATCTACAGTGTTCTGCAGAACCCTGCAGGTCCACGGTAGATCTACAGTGTTGTGTGGAACCCTGCAATTCAACGGGTGAACTACAGTGTTCTTCGGAGCCCTGCAATTCCACGGGCAACGTACAGTGTTATACAGAGCCCTGCAGTTACATGGGTGACCTTCAGGTTTCCTCAAACACATATCCTTTATAACGATATAGACAAATATAATATTTATGTGTTTTATAACGTTTACGTTCCTCCTCCATTTGCTCACAACTGGCGTTTCGTTTGTTTTCTTTGTAAAATCGCAGGTATTAAGACTTTGATTTCCCGCCCCATCTTGCGCCGAGGTTAAAGAAAGAATAGAGTTATACCTCTACTTCTCCTTAGGGTTTTCGTGGTCTGTTCTAGGGTGAACTTAACCTTTTGCCTTTACCTTTAGATTTTGATTGCCATAAACAAGCACAACCCTTTTGTTTCGAACAAAATTGTTTTAAATATTATTATGTCGCCCTTCCACCATAAAAATGAATTCTAAATTTACAGACGTTCAGTGGAAATTCAGATTTAATTACAAGAGTCTCACCGTGACGACAGCTGTAGTGTACCTACATCAGTCACTATTCTCGAGCTGTGGGCCTATATCCTTAGCTGCATGATCACAACTTCAAGTGTATTCTGTAGTAGCTCTTTATGACATTTTCCTACAATATGTTGTGCCTTATATACCTCTATGACACCTGCCTTTTCCTGTTTTTTCATTACGATTAATATATCTCTAAATTTAACATTTCGTTTTATCTCTTGTGTAAAGGTCGCTTGCTCTATTTTATGCATTAATATATTATTATTATTACAATTATCTTTCCACAATTCGGTTCGTACAACAAAGAATGCAGCTACATCATGTACCACAAATTATTCACGGCTTCAGGGCATCAAAGTAATTTTAATTTCTTCACTGATAACTTGTTTAGAAAGCGTGGATAAAAAGGTCAGACGCGAGATGACACTGGCAATAGTATATAGCGCGTTATTTCCACGTCAATCATTTTTACTTATTCACGATAAATCTGCTTCCCTTTATTTTGTGAACATACGTAACGTCAGTATAATAAACAATCACAAAATAACCACTCTGACTGCAGCTTCTATTGATTTACAATCGTCCATATCTGAAGTGTAGAATTCGAGGTCCATTTTTATGTACTTCTTTCCTGATCCTTTCCCTTCTACTCTGTAGTATCAGACATTATCGGACCAACGAATGGCTACATTTTTCTGTTTGCACTACTAATGTTTTGAACAATTCATCATCATGTTCCTGAAGGGTTAGGCGTGTTTCCTGTTCCTTGATCCTCAAGATGAAGTTGGTCCCTCCATCTCTTCCTCGGTCGTCCAATGTTCCTTCGTCCTTTTGGTTCATATTGTAGTGCTTGTTTTGGTAGTCTGTGTCCATCCTCTGTACATGTTTAGCCACTTTTTCTGTTACTGTTTTATTTCCTTTATGTTCTGTACTCCCGTTTTTTGCCTAATAATTGATTCTTTTCTTTATCTAGTTGTTTTGAACAATTAAGTGCAGTAATTGCATTGTTCCTGTGTGACGTAAAGAGCAGAACGCTAAAATTTGTCTGAGGATAAAAAAATGTTTAATTTAGAATTTCTCATTACATATTTTTCACATGCCATTTCCACTTGTGAAAAAGCAGCTGGGAGGTACACAAACAAAAGATACTACTCCACTTTGTGGTGCATATTTTCTGACTTCAAATTTTTAGTTTCTCGTCTCCGTATTCGTTGATTTGGTCGCCCTGATGTCATTTGTTGAAGCATGTAAATTCTGAAGCATCTCTTTATGTAAACGTCTCCATCCTCACGCCACTTCTTCCGCGTTTGACGTCAGTATAGTGCTTTTAAGTGCTTTATTGTCTCTATCTATACATCGGTGCTCTTTCCTGAGAATCAAACCAGTTTTCACAGTTATTTACTTTAAAATTTCACAATTGCTAATACTCACCAACAAATACACACAGCATAATACAATTAATATATAAGTCTTGGTAAACTGCTACATGTTTTGGCGCCGAACTTTCATGCTCAGGGAGTTTCAAACACAAAGGATTGTAAGGACTAACACATCGGCCTCAATATTACAATATCTAATATTAGGGTACTTAAGCATTTAAACGCCCAGTTATATCCCATCTGCCAACTGCTAGTATTATTAGGAGCTCGCCATATTCTCCACGTTAGCAGGATAAGGGTTAAACATTAAAATTATAAATTACAAAATGATAACTATATATTCTGTGTATTTCTTTGTGTTTGAAAACCCTGAGGATGGCATCACGGTGCAGAAACTTGTAGGAGTTTCCTAAGACATATATATATATATACATGGTTTAAATTTTATTGTGTGCATTTTTTTTTTTTTTTTTGAATATAAGCGAATGTAAGAATAATTCCACAGACTGTAACATATCAAATTTAAAATTCTGTGTTTCACTGCTCGGTCCGGTAGCATGAGTGCCAAACGCAGAGCTGTTGAAACAATCGATTGGGAGAAGTCGTGGCCCAGAAAAGTATTTATGCCGAATTTTCTTGGATTCTGTGAGAAAAACCAATGAAGGTCTCAGTCTATCCGATGCAGCTACGAAGATGCGGAAGTGCCAACCCGCGACTACAAATGTGCAGTTTTAGCGCTAAACCGCCCCGCACAATCACACCCATAAAGACTAAAGTAGTTATGTTAATAGCACGCTATACACACTGGCGTGCCGGGAAGTTCGGCAGTTACTTCGTTATCAGAGGCAGAAACCAACTATAACACCTCCTACAATTAACACCTAAAAGTGCCAATTTTTATATCACGTTCATAAAATGTATGAGCCTAGCTTCTGTGTGACCACCCAAAATTAGAACTTTTCAACTACTAAACACAAATCCATTTTATGTATATTGGACCGTGCATCATTGTGATAGTTGAAGAATAAGAGACCAACTTGATATCACAATTTATTAAGTTTTATTTCACTTCTTCTACGCTCAACATGTTTCGGACATTAATACATCCATCATCAGGAGTTTGCGACTTTTCTATTGTATCACCACATTGGTTGTGTGTTCTTGTTTCGATGTGTGTTGGAGTTTCGGTGTGGCTGGTTGGGGTGGTATCCGTGTGGAAGGCTTCAGCCTGCCACACGGATACCACCCCAACCAAATTTTGACATCAAGT
>Ga0123355_10014848_pt1 | contig 12197 bp, 9 predicted proteins | sample TergutEmb28metaG_3_FD_89872 | JGI IMG/M metagenome (GOLD analysis project Ga0123355, IMG submission 89872) | Embiratermes neotenicus P1 segment gut microbial communities from Petit-Saut dam, French Guiana - Emb289 P1 | ecosystem: Host-associated > Arthropoda: Insects > Digestive system > Gut ...
ACACTCACACACACACACACACACACACACACACACACACACACACACACACACACACACACACACACACACACAATCACACACACACAATCACACACACACACACACACCACTCGGTATGACTCCTCTGGACGAGTGATCGCCCCGTCGCAGAGACCTCTACCTGACAACACACAACATTCACATGAGACATCCAAGCCCCAGGCGGGATTCGAACCCGCAATCCAAGGAATCGAGCGGCCGCAGACCCACACCTTAAAATGCGTGACCATCGAGATCGACTCCTTATGGAATCAGGCACGAATTTGGGGGGGGGGGGAAGTTACTGAGCACAAAATGTGTTTATTTTCTCTTCAAATTTCGTCTGACACATTTGTCATTCTACGAAGAATTTAGCGAGATACGACGGTGAGTCTCATGTAAACTTTAAACTGCATGTTGCAAGCGGGGCCGCCATCTTTACACTACTACTGCGCCGTCGTGTTGCATTCCTGCATCGAACTGCCACCTGGTGGCCACTCTACAAACCATGAGTATCACTGTTGTTAGCTTACAGAAACCGAGATGTGTTTCGGATTTTCATCGCACTTTTAAGGTTTTCATTTCACTCTCCCTCGTATAATCATAAATGTACACAGGTGTTCATTAAAGTACCCGTAATTCTTGCCGGATTTTAACTAAATTTTAATTTTAGAAAAAAAACTAAAATATGAAATATCATAAGACGAGGTTAACCGTCGCTTTTCGCAGTTTGGCGAACGCGCCTAAAAATCGTTGCTCCGGTTCAAAGTATACTGCCGAATAGTAGGAGTCCTGTTAAAATATGGTCAGTTTGTTTTTACTTTCAGGAAAGAGCCGTACAAAAATACGCATGTTCCCTCAATCGTTTCAACTTACATCCATCGACATCTGAAACTGTACACACAAAAGTGTGGGACGTAAAATTACGGCAATAAATGTGTTATCCCACATCATACCGGATGAATAATTTACATACATAGAGCAACAAAAAGCAATTCACTGCGCATCTCACACTCTACAGCTAGTCAACTCCCACATGAGTGTCCTTGGGTATCAGAGTGGTTGATGGTCTCTGAGACATATGACTTCGTGGGGGCAACGCAAGGAACTTCCGCTCGTCCGGTCTAAAGGCACTGCAAAATAAACAGAAACACCCACTCCCCGGCCCACCAGGTGAGAGCTGCTGCTCTTATACGTACACCCACAACAAAGTACTCCACCTGACCGTTCCACTTGTTTGGGGAGGAGGGAAGTGATTTACAGTTTCTTGAAAGTGTGATCTCAAACTGTACAGTTATAATCAATGTCGGCCGGGTAGCTCAGTCGGTAAAGCGACTGACTATGGGCTGGACGGTCCGGGATCGAATCCTGGTGGGGACGAGATTTTCCGCCTGTCCAGACCGGCCCTGGGGCCCACCCAGCCTCCTGTAAAATGCGTACCGGGTCTTTCCCGGGGGTAAAGTGCGGCCGGGGTGTGCTGCTCATCACTCACCCCGTTCTAGTGCCGCGGTCATGGAAGAGTAGAGCTATACCTCTACCCACCCTCTGGGCCACACCGGGCCTGTAACGGGATCCACTTTACCTTTACCTTACAGTCCTATTCAATAATTCACATGTTCGAAAAAGAAACTTACTTTATTATGAAAAATGGTCCATAGAACTAACTACAATCCATGAAATATTAAGTTGTACGTAAGTGCGTGTTACCTTTTGGGGGAGGTAAATTAAGGTAAAATGTACCCTTGTACAGGCACTGAAGCTCTGTACAGGCCGTACGACCCATAGGGAAGTAGAGGTATAGCTCTACTCTTTATTGACCATGGCACTAGAAAGGGATGAAGGGTCAGCGTCACGGCCCGGCTGCTCTTTACCCCCGGGAAAGGCCCGGTACCCATTGTACAGGACGCTGGGTGGGCCCTAGGGCCGGTCTGGACAGGTGCGGAAAATCTCGCCATCACCGGGATTCGATTCCCGGACCGTCCAGCCCGTAGCCAGTCACTATACCGACTAGGCTACCCGGCCCACTTTTGGGGGAAGGGGGATTATTAAGTTTCTGCGGGAAGAAAAATCGATATTAATAATCTTCATTAATACTAGTATAATCAAAGATTTATTAAGATCACATCGATAAAAAATTAACATTCATGGTGCATTCATTTTCATTCAAGAAGTTTGTAGTAATTATCTAAGCCAACTCTGTGGTCTAAATAACGTTACAAGAGTCCAAAAAACTGTACCTGTTTAACGGTTAAAATAGTTTCACCAAAACGAAGTGACAACCGCACCAAATGTTACAAACTTACACGCAGACTTAATTCCCCCAAAACAAAAGAATAATTAATTTACGTGAAATATGCGTCTAATGCGTAAATTATATTGACTGCTCGAACAGAAGAACGTGGGCTTTAAGACAATGTAAGATTTTTTTTTATCTCAGGCACCCAATACAGATGTATAGCCAGCATACAACGTTGCTCCTGAACAGACTTCTCCTGGTACAGTGAATTAATGAAACCCACATCTGTCGCAGATTTTAACCCGCTTCAACTCCTCAGTCGGTTAGCATGTCTGAATCTCACGGAATCTTGAAGCGTTTCTAAGTAGCGCAAGTGGAATTACATATAACAGTTGGTCACAGTAGCGTTTTCTTTTAAGTTGTTTAACCAAATTATGATCAACACACGTACTTATGTATACGTCTGCATACGACGTTCCAACTTTATACACTTCTTATCTGCATTGGGCACCCTTTACAAATTATGCTCGTTCATTCTGTAATTACTATAAACAGGGATATAAGTTCCTCTTTTAACAACCACACTTCTTTTCCCTGCTCTACACACAGCTTTTAAATTGTCTAAACGATTTTTCGAAGCTGCGTAACCTAAACATGACTCATCACATCCCAGCTGCAAAACAAACTCCTCGCTAGTGTTTGGTTTACGGGCTGTTTTCAAATTCCAGCCCCCTTAAATGTTCTTACTGTTCCCAGTAGGATGAACGTTAAATTTCACTACTTCCTATTAGGTCCGAAAGTTGAAACTTTTAATACCTTCTCGCCATTGGTCGCTAATGACTTAACGCTCTTTTCCCGTGTCGTAACTCGTATGACCCCTTGTACGCGTCCTATTGGTTTTTTTTCCTTAATGCGCACGCGCAACTAACAGGGTATCCGCCCCCGCAAGATATAAGACGTCCCTAAACTGGGTCAAAGTATGAAATTTCTACAGCTCCAGAAAGGGCCCTAAAACCACGAATTTTGACACTAACAAACTGCTAACATACTAACTCACTCTACCCGACCTAAACTCTCCCCCCCCCCACCCTTCTGAGCTGCTATACAGACTCGTTACAATTTCCGTTACACCCTAAACTAAATTACCAATTTTAATCAAATGTATCCTATTTGCCAAACATACATTTTGACACCTAACAGCAATTAAACCAAATATAACGGTTATAAGAGGTTTAGTAAATTTGCTTCAAACGTTTCTGTCTTCTGGTACACTGCGCCGTGCAGATGGGTAAAGAGGTAATCTATATAGGCCAAGGCTGACTAACCTACAGCACGCGTGCCCGAAATGGCACGCGGTATTCACTGACGTCCCGTTTTTTTTTTTTTAATTTCTTTTGCCCGACCAGCTTCTGTATATTGTGAAGAATGTGTGTTTGTACACACATGTCTGACTGAGTACAGATTGTGTTAGGAATTACAGTTTTTACCAAATAACATTGCGAGTGAAACATTTTTACACAAATCGGGAGCAGTTCGAAGTACTGACTGCATATTTGTCATTGGGATGCTAGCCCGGCGGTGAATGGGGAAATACGTTACATTGGACAAAACATTTTACAATCTTATTTTCCAACAGGAAGCAGGAGCAGGCCCAGTTGCTTTCAAACGTTCTTCCTTATCGCATTCCTCGAGGAGGCCTTAATTAGAAATATAATTATACTATGCATTAATTATGCGATATAATTATAACACGCATTAATAATAATGCAACAATTAATAATTATGAAAGACCCCAAAACCTTACTTTGCTCTTCAAAATTTCCGTGAGCACGTGAAAGAACTTATTCGAAATTTGTAGACAATTTGGGCAAGCGCCCTCAAAAAGGTTCGCCAGTCCTGATATAGAAAGTCTCCAACGTCAGAACCGCAGATCTTACAGGAATTCTTTCATTCACCTGATCAACACACCACTGCTACACGTGTCCTATAAAACTCGATATGATGGAACATGGCAATGGGCAACCCGTGTTCATAAAACGTGAGACGTTTGTCGACTACCTGAACTACCATCAGCTTCTCAAGGAGAATTATGCTCCAAGCATTTAGATAACAAAATTGTGAAATACCTCCAAATGATTTTTAGGCGCGTTCGTAAAATTTCGGAAAGCAACTAGCTTCGTCATGTATATATGTCTGTCTGTCCGTCCGTCTGCTCCCACTCAGCGGATTTCATAAATGTCATATCTGACGATTTTCCCATAATCTGTCGGGAAAATCCAAGTTTCATTAAAATCTGACATGCATAACGGGTACTTCACACGAAGACCATGTACATTTATATCTTGACGAATTCTTCTCAGAATGAGAGATATTTCATACGAAAGCTGTATAGGAAATCAAAACACATTTTATGTTGACACTTTTTCCGAAAATCGTGCTGTTTATGAGACAATGTGGAAACAGACCGTCCAAAGATGACGACATAATACAGCGCATGCGCTTTGCATGCTGGATAACTGGCGACACGCTCGGAAGTTGTAATATTTATTTCTTTTTCCACTGCAACAATGGTTACACGAACGCGCCTCAATGTTACGTTAATGGCACACTGTATGACTTGTTACTTTCTGTGCAAGTATTACGAACCATTACGTGATACAAGCTGATAGGAAACATTGATAGATTCATTTACGCATAGGTCTGTAGCCAGCGATTAATATGGTGCAGATATACGGAGTGCAAAATGGCCTGTTGTCAGTTTGTTTATGTACTTTGCGCCTAGTTTATATCAGTTAACTTTAACATCTGCCATTAACATCTCAGTTAACTGCCATCCGCACGTGACTCATCACTTCTTATAGAGACACCTACCAAGTTACACCTCGAAACTGGGATGCTCTGTAACACTAACTAATCTGCAATATGCAGTCTATATCTATATAACACTAACAGGAAAATGAATGTTGCAGTAGACCAATGCACAGTATACAGACCTGATGAAGATATGGGCTGCCTGTCTAGCAGCATCACTAAATTCACCCCTAAGTTCTGCACGTGACCGGAAAAAAAAATTAAGAATATGATTTACACCTTACGAGTAAAATCACATTACTAAACCATCATCACTTTCACTGTCATCATAATTTTCATCCCGGCATAATTACACAGAATCTCTGCCAGAGAATAAAGTGCCATGGGAAAAAATGAACTGTCACTTCACACAATAAAAGCAGTAAAAGCACTAACGTTAAAATTATATTTTACACACAATTTGTCATAAATCCGACATGTTTCGATCAATCTTGAGCATCTTCAGGGACGGACTGAATATCAACGAAGCACGTATAAAAACAATGAAAGATTATTAAATACATCAAAATTCGTACATATACTGTCTGCAGATATTACAAAATTTGTGTGTAGCAGTGGAGAACCGGTCCAGAAGATGCGGAGGTTGTAGTTGTACAGATTTTTAAAATGGTTCATATCAGGACGATGTCACGTTTGTGTTTTGGTAGCCAACACAGCACCGTCTTGGTTTCAGGTCTCATATCTTTCTTCCTACGAAATGCCTCCGAAAAATAAGGTATGGAAAGAACATCTCTGGTAAGTCAACGTGCCCTCGACTAAAACAGGAGTTTAAGACATTTTAACTGTTCCTTTGTAGCATGTGTCCATGGATACAATGACGCGAAATATCACGAATATTCTTAATCTATTTGGAGCCCTCGCGGCGAGCGTGACCACATACAGTTTGGGATATCAGCCACAAAGACGATTTCACGAACATCAGAAAGATCCCATGTCCATAAACTAATGAGATTCCTCAAATTTACGAATTAATTCTCTGCTCTGATTTTGTAAACTGTGCGTTAGGTGACGACGATGAAAGTGGAAATAGCAAGTGGGCGTATACCTAACTGGAAAAATGTACAACTGGGAACAATTTGGCCTTCTCGTCAATAGATGGCACAGACGTTTGTACAGGAAGTATGGGCTCACAGGCAAGAATAATTAGCACTTTATTATTATACAATGATGACTTAAGTGTACATTACTGTCTAATTAACCAACGTCATTACATCTATACAGAACGCTATGACGTCTCAGTCCTGTCAGCTGCACTAGTTTTACACTCCCACTGTCTTATAAACGCTATTGTGCACATGCCAGTTAGAACAAAAGAAATACTCTGAAACAGCTTGCATAGTTGCCCCGAACGGTGTGTAATTCGACACTATGTTCAGTCTCTCATGAACAGCCTACAATTATAAACTGCATGCTAATAACGAAAAGTACGAAAAATCGACCTGCTCTGAAGACATGAGGGCCGAGTTCGTTAGACCATTTAAATCCCACCGCATCTTTTATATAAAACGTGAAGATTATTTGAAAAAAAGGACAAGGAATTTCATCGGAAGGAAAAACCGGAGATCATACAGCAAGTCTTTAAAATGCGGTGTACTACCACCCTTGCCTAAGTGCACACTTGTACAGGCACTGAGGCTCTGTACAGGCCGTACGGCCCATTGCGGGAGTAGAGGTATAGCTCTACTCTTTCTTGACCACGGCACTAGAAGGGGGTGAAGGGTCAGCGTCACGGTCCGGCTGCTTTTTACCCCCGGGAAAGACCCGGTACCCATTGTACAGGAGGCTGGGTGGGTCCCAGGGCCGGTCTGGACGGGTGCGGAAAATCTCGCCCCCACAAGGATTCGATCCCCGGACCGTCCAGCCCGTAACCAGTCGCTATACCGACTACGCTACCCGGCCCACACCCTTGCCTAGATGTAAATAAAATGTATTTGAAGGGGAGGGGGGGGGACCCAGCCCTACTTGCGTCTTGATATGGACGGCCGCTGGTTAAAGAGTCCGTACAAATGAAAACAAGAATCAAAAAGTTCCAAATATGAGCACACCAAATGCACTTTCTCAATCAGTTACGAAAGATTTTTTAGCAACAGCACCCCCTCCCCTCCCAGTGGGCCAGGGCCTCCTCATTCACGAGGTTTCTAGATCACACAAAACGAAGCACCACAGTCGCTAGGACTCCTCTGGACGAGTGATTAGCTCGTTGCAGAGATCTCTACCTGACAACACACAACAATCACAACAGACATCCATGCCCACGGTGGGATTCGAACCCACAATCTCAGCAGGCGAGAGGCTGCAGACAAACGCCTTAGACCGCGCGGCCACTGGAACCGGCCGTGACAAAGGTTACGCTACCATATTCCACTGGAATGTACGCACTAAAACTCTGTCCTGCAAACAGCTGCAAGACAGTATCTGGGCCGTCTCTTCAAGCAGCAGCCTGTCACGACGTAACACAGATTGCCGTAAGTTTTGCCGGATGGAACTCCATGAAAACCGTTACAATGTTAAGGTCATTTTGTATGGCAAAATTGTGACCGCACAGTTACAGATATTGATTCCTCATTTTCTGACTGCAATGAATGAGAATGAGAATTCTCTATGGTAAGATGTTACGAATATAGCTAAGATTTTTCTTTCAAACTTCTCTGTAAATTGTAAAAATGGCTGGCGATTTTGCCAAATTTTTGAGTTAGATTTTCTAGTCTGAAAGTCAGATTAAAGAAGCGAAACAGTATGGATTGTGAACAGATCTCAAGATATAAAAATCTCGGTGGGGGCGAGGTTTTCTGCACCCGGCCGGCCTGCCCCCTGTCTATGGATACCGGATCTTTTCCGGGAGTAAAGCGGCCAGGCTGTGGCGCTGACCACCCACCCCATCTAGAACCGATGTTAAAGAAAGAGTACAGCTATATCACTACTCCCCGTCTGGGCCTTCATGACCTGTTCGAGGGTGAACACTGTTTTCAGGATATCGCGATCACATTAAAGAAACCTCTTCGTTCCCACGCAGCCAACACACTGAGTACCTCAACAGGACACTGTCTTGCAGAAGTGATTTACGAATAATATTGAGGAAAAGTTACAGGACCTAACCCCTCTTTCTAGCACGGTACTCTTCCACTCCCCAAACCCCTCGTCTACGCTCTCACTCTCGAACATAAGTTAATTTGACACTACAGCAAGCAAAGAACAAGGAAACAAGGTGGGACGGAATTCCTAAGGACGTCGTTGAGTTTTATAGCACACTATTACGGCATAAGGGTCATGCTGCCTATCGCAGGCGGCAGTCCTGCTGCCCGCGCGTCACGTATTGCAACTGTGACGGCGGGCAGGCCAGCGCGGGAAATCGCGGCGGTCTGCGATCTGGTGACGCCAGACCGGACGCGGCAGCTAAGAGTGGTCCAGTGTGAAGAAAAGCGATCTAGTTAGGGCTACAAAGTAGTTTCCATTTCTTTTCGTCTCGGTTATTTTTCTTTAATTCATGATGTCCAGTTCCGATGAGAAAGAACTTCTTCTTCTGTTAGCACTAAGTTGTAAAAGAAAAAGGAGACGATGGTGGATGCACGAAATCAATGAGAAGAGGTTCTTGTACTCCGAGTGACCTGTATCGTACAAGAAAACGTACTCCCGCACTTTTTCAATTAAATTTTCAGTGAATTCTTCCGCCATTCCGCACTGCCCGCCTGGCAAATCCGTCTCCAAAACACCAATGTCCGCTGCCTGCCGCGATCTAGAATGGACTGCCGCGTAAGCCCGCCTTCTGCTTGACGGGGATGATGCAATCTTACATAACAGTTCGAACACCTTCCCGCCGCGGGCACAGATCGCTGCCCGCCACGGCAGCCCGCTTCCTGTGTGGCCGAACCCTAATTTGGGGTCCCCAAGGACCCTTGTACGTATCTTCTTCGGAAGAGTGTTCGAGCTCGTAATGGGGAAACACTTTCCATTCTGCCTGTGTCACGTTACCAATACATTTCATCGTCTTACAGTCTCGGTAATTTCTCAGACGTAAACGAGGTGCAATTCGCAATTTTCGGGACTGTGGTACGGTTCCTAAGTACATGAAAAACTTGTCGCAAAGGTTGAAATTCAGAAATAAGAATCAACTAAAAACTTTTCAAATATTTGCAACAGGTTCGTCTGGACGAATTCTTGGTAACGATCCGCTCAGAATGACTTGGCAGCTGACTACGTCAACAAAACTAGTGACGGCGCATATAAAGTAAACAAGAATTTAACTCACTAGGAGCTCGGCGTTCAGAGAAAAGCGTGATTCTGAAGGAATTCCCTGTCTATCCGATGGGAATTTTAAATAAATATGAATCATAAGGCATTTACCAATCTGAACTGGTGCCACGTTTGCAACCACAACCGCTAAATTAGTTTTTATTCGCGATCTCCGAATTAAAGAAGCACGTAATGAAGTCCTAAATTTTAATCTCTATTTTTGTTTTCTTTAATTAATTCTGATAAACCTGTACCTTACTCACGCGAAGTATCTTAGGCTGTAAGAACGTCGATTCCAGTATCTCGCCTCCAGATAAAGGCCTGGATTTTTAAGCTTTCCTGTCTGCTGCAGTGTGCAAACAGGCCTTGCGATAACGCGTTTCGCAGTCCTACAACAGAAAGCCTTGGTTACAATCATAGCACAGTGAGTGCCAGGACGAAAAATTCTTTAAGCCGACCGCCAGATTTTGGAAGTGGGAGGATTTTGCATATTAAGTAGCTAACAGGGTTCAGTTCTATTTCTTGAGTTCTGTTTATAATCCGTAAGATTTAAATTTCCTTAATCTGGTGAGATAATTAATGGCCGGAAAACCTACCCCAAAAAGCCGAAAATATTGCCAAACATTATCACGTGCGGAGAAGCAGAAAAAAAAATCCAAGATACATTCAAAACATTTTCACGTAGATAACTCTCAAGCTCATTTAATGCCGTCACAAAAACAGGAAGTAATTATATCTCGCTCTCCAGTCATTGCGGCTTTAACGCTGTTAACTCTTTTCGCGGAGTTTCATCCGGCAAACGTTATGGCGGCCTGTAGGCTCCTACACGCTGTGATAGCCGAGTTACCTGTCTTGTGGCCGCCTGCATGGAGTTTCAGAGTATACCTTCTGGCTGAGGCAGATATCATGACCACAAAAGTGTAATTAATTGCAAACTCCTTGGGAGCATTACGCCGAGTGATGTAACGAGTCAACTTCCTTCCAGGAAGCATGACTGCAACTTTCTCAGAAGGCGAACCTCAGACCTTTCTGCAGGCACGTACAGAATGCCCCAGCGCATAACCACAGTCTGACATGTGTACGTATTGTGGCGGCCGGGGAGCCAGTCCTCTCTGCCCCCAACTTCCGGCGTCCCTGACATTTAGCGGAGATCGTAACAACTTTGTAGGGCCGTAATTGCTTTTTGGAAACATTACTTCGTATTTAGGGGAGCCGCGTCCTGTTGTCACTTCGAGCGTGCTCTGCATGGATGTAAGGAAAAGTCCTGGGACCTCCCACAGCGCTGTGATTCATGTCGTCATTGTATCTTAACGTCGTGACTAATACAGTACAACAGAAAAAAGACCTTGCAGAAGAAATAACCATTGACATTCAAATAAGGGCACTGAAACAAGAAAGACGGAGAGCCGATACCATGCTAAAGGTTATGGCGCGCCACGGCCCACTGTCTTCCGGACTTCTGAAGAAACTCAGAACTGCGTATGTGATGTCTACGACGTCAGCCCATAGCAATTACAGGCTTTCCCTCAATTTCTTGACTACGTAGCCTATATATCTCATATGTTTCCTGTATACGATGCATCTATTATTTCTAATTTGATTGCAGGATTTAACAATATGGACTGAGGATGTAAGAAACGAGGCAAGATAGCGTGCGTTATGACAGTTGTTCAGTACATCCAAGTAACATTCAAGCTAAGGGGTCTCAAATGTATAAAATAATGATAAAGTAATGCCCTTACACTTTCACAAGCATATAAACTGCGTACGGTGGAACACTGGGATGGAGATTTTCGGTACAGCTCAGGCCATGAGCTTATTCTGAATCGGAAAAGTACGCAGGGGACTCCTTGAATGAGCACAGGAATAAATAAAATTCTTTTCGTATTCAGTGAATGATTAATTTGCTGCACGACAAAATAAAGACTCTGCTCCCTAAAGATTGTAAGTATTCATTTATTGTCATAGCAAAATTCAAGCAACCAAGAACTGTCCATGCACCTCAACAGCTCGCCACGAAAGTACTGGTGTAGATGAGAGCTGTAGGTAAAGTTTCGGACGTCGGTTCTGTACACGTAAATGAGCTGTCATAAAATCAACGCCATTTTCCTGTGTAGCTATTAACTGTAATCAGAGTCGCGAAGAAATCAGCGCGACTTTAAAACTCAAGTCGGCGTTATAACTTCGTGTTACAGTCGTGTTAAGGACTATAGATGGCACAAAACACCAGTAAGAAATTTCGCCAGCTTCCGGGGCGTCAATATCAAAATCGAACAAATTTCACAAGCGAGGGGATCTTTTGGAGAAATTTGGTGTGATGGAAAAAAAACATTAAGGAACAACAAAACTTTCCCTGAATAGTTCTATCTACAATAAATAACATACGAATCTACATACAGTTAAGACATAAAGTGTTAGCAATGGTGAAGCAAAAAGGGAGAGCCGCTGGGTATGATTGTGTATGTTGTACATGCGAGTTACGTATACATACTGTTGGGAGACTTTCGTTTACACAGAAGGATAACAATAAAACGAATTTTTCAAAAATTGTACGTTACGAAATCGAAGCGGATAGAGGTGGCTCAGGATAAAGTTCCAGATCTGGTTTTGTGACAACATAAACATGCACTTATTTTTTTAATGACGAATAAGTGTTAGGTTGTGTATACTTGTCTAACACAACTAATGATCGTAAATTATACATATAATTTACCACCATTAGTTGTGTTAGACAAGTATACACACCCTAACAGATTTATTGCAAAACACAACGGGGATGACAAACCTCATGATGACGAATAAACGTTGTATGCTTAAGGTACAACCAGTGACAATGGAG
>Ga0123355_10014849_pt1 | contig 12197 bp, 5 predicted proteins | sample TergutEmb28metaG_3_FD_89872 | JGI IMG/M metagenome (GOLD analysis project Ga0123355, IMG submission 89872) | Embiratermes neotenicus P1 segment gut microbial communities from Petit-Saut dam, French Guiana - Emb289 P1 | ecosystem: Host-associated > Arthropoda: Insects > Digestive system > Gut ...
AAAACCAGTTAGTCGCAGACTCCTGAAGATGGTCGTATTAACGGCCGAAACATGTTGAGTAATGAATGAATATTAAATAATAAAATAAGTGGCATCAAGTTGGTTTTTTCTCTTTACGCAGATAAATTTATTTTGAGAGAACAGAAAATAATTAGCAGTCAGTGTAATAAGTGTTTGTTCTTATGCCGCACTCCTAACGACGCCCTTAGTAACACGCTAATATGTACGCAGCATTGAATGGTTGAATACCAGTAAATAATTTATTGATTACAATATAAAAGAAAGCAAGCGTGCCTTATTTTAATAAACTGTGCATGTATTTCTTTGGGAATTTTGACAAAAACTGAGAAACAAGTCATTTTAGGGCCCGGGAGGTGTTCTAAATGGACAGTTTTCAGTCACAAGTCGGAAGCCAATGCTTGAGCTTGCTTGCTCTGACCATTGTACTGAAAAGTGAATGAACAAATTTTTATTGAGACAATAAATCACTGCCGCAAAAAATGTAAACGAATGCCTAAGAGCAATGTAAAGAATATGTAGTGAGCAGTGTTGGGCAATATGCAGGAGGATTCAGGATGATTCTTTGTAAACGGGAGAGGTGGCGTGCACTGTACTATTGGAGCGCCACTGGTCAACATGATACAGCCCGTTGTTAGAAGTAATAGAAATGGATATTGGAGGAAAAAGAAGAATGAATAATGTAGAATCCTGAACTAAGTGCATATCCGAGGTAATGTTCATGACTTTTTCCAGGAAGTGATATAAGAATGAAGGTTGAGAAAATAACAAGCCCTTACCAATAAGGTTTTCATACCTTACTTGCTATCTACTCGAAACAATGAAAGACTTAAATATGGGCAATAATGGCAATGCGCATGCACCAAATTGTCATCTGTGGCCTATCGGGCTTTACAAAACATTTACACTTTACCGCACAAAACGGCACGAGTTTCGGAAAAAAAAAAACGCTATTGAACACAAAATGCATTTTCTGTACAGCATTTTTGTGAAACTTTTTTATTCTAAGAAGACTTAAGCGAGATGTTATCATAAATGTGTATTGCTCTTCATGTAAAATACCCGTTATTATTGTCAGATTTTCATGAAACTTGAATTTTTTCTGCAGATTTTCAAAAAGTATGCATGTATAATCTATCATGAAGATTCTTCCAGTGGGAGTAGAGTTGTTCCATGAGGACAGACAGACAGACAGACAGACATGACAAAGCTAACAGTCGCTTGTCGCAATTTTGCGAAAGAATCTTAAAACGTCGTCCTGCACTTGATTCGAAATGGATATACTATGCACCATACTCATTCAAACAAGTGAGCGTGATGAATTAGGAAGTTTGTGGTTTATAATGGGAGCAATGTATCAAATTAAATTACAGGAAGTTAAAACATATTAACAAATCAGTAAGTGCGTTTGAATATTAAAAACTGTAAGCGAAAAGGTGGGAATGTGTAATTCAGAAAATCTGAGGAGAAACATACAGAAATGTTCAAATTTATGTCATTTTTGTATTGAATTATATTTGGAGCCATATTTTCTTTCCTTTATGTCACTTTTATACTTCTGCTGGAAATGCAAGGTTACGTCCCTCTGCACTGTCTACTTAGTATATACTGCAGGACGTAACATTATTTTTTAACACACAAATGCAGGGAATGAAGTCTTTTGTCGATCGGAATTTCAGCCAACTACATCCTTTTCTTTTCTCAATTTGAAGTCTAAAGTATCTTTTGGTATCTGTGGCAATGTTTTGTTAAATAGGCATACATTAACCCGTATCCTGCTAACGTGGAGAATATGGTGAGCTCCTAATAATGCCAACAAATGGCAGATGGGATTTAATTCGGCGTTTGAAGGGTTAATATTAAGTTCTTGCTTTGGAACCACGTAGTTATGCGGCCTAAAAGCGGAGTGTTATAACAAATTTATTAGTTCTTAATAGCGAAACGTGTAGACTTGTATGCAGATAGTTAATTATGCATTAACTTCGTAACAAATTATTTAAATTATTCTGTATGGAATATTTTGAGTTCTACAGAAGTCGCAGTGATGGGAGAGAAGAAATTTAAAACTTGGAGAATCTTGCTTCTGATTGCGAATAGAACGTAAATTTAGTCATTTGTAGCAAATCCAATTACTGTTTCGCTTATTGGACTGAAATAATACCCATGCTAGAATGAAAACTTTTCAAACAAATTTGTGTCACTTTCTAGATGACAATGTATATCAGGAAATATTACAATATTAGAATTACTGGAACAACTAAGGGTATTAAAATTAACAGTTACAAGCCAGTTGTGAGGACAAGAATTGAAAAATATTGAAGGAAAATTATGTTGGAAAGCAACCATGTAAAAAACTGTGAACCATTCGAAGCCGTCGTAGACAATCTGTTTATCAGGTACACAGTCATATAATTTGGTCAAAGTTGGGTTGTTATTGTTGAAGAATTATTTTTTCTTTTAAAACATTTCTTATTTGTAAGAAAAGTAAACTTGGCAAACAGACGTAATGTTGAAAGGGATCGGCATTTGATTCCCTACAGTGGCTAACTTCGTCTCTTCTCTATAACGTCCAGCCGGACTCTGGGGTACACCCAGACTCCTGTCAAAATATCCAGGGGTTCTTTCTCTCTGAGTAAAGTGGTCGAAATTTCCGTTGACCACTGACCTTCATTTAAGGCTCTGCCATGGCTCAGATGGTTAATCACCAGCCTCTCCTCCTTGTGACCTGTGTTCGATACCAAGCCAGTTCCTGTGGTAGCCGAAATGGCACTTGGAGAGATAAAAAGCTCAATTACTCTCAGTATCGTTCCATAAATACGCCATACTCGTATTTCACTCATGTAGCATCAACGTGACATAATTTTATCGATTGTTAAGCTCGTTAAGTAAAACACTTTTTTCCTCATATAATCACAGCTAGTGTGATGTAATCAACTTTCCCCCACATATCTTCAGGGTGCAGTGATTCTTTAGTGTGAGGACAAATACATCCTTACGCTCTAGGTATGACGAATAAATTTATAGAGTCCAGCAGAGCCTAATTCTGCACATTGTTAATCCCTACATGCTATTAGCAGCTATGAATGTGGAAAATGAATTAAAGAATACCCTCCTCTTAGTGCAAAATGGTACATTTATTATGTGTATTTTTATACTTTAATAAATGTCGGTGATTCACCGAAGTTAAGCGTTGTTTTGTGAATGCATGGTGTGTTGTAATGCCCAATCGCGATTCTCGTTTATCAAACCTCGACTACAGGGAGCGTCATATTCGCTTGGGCGCACCGATCACTCTTACGTAGCGACACCATTTGTCTTTTTCTCTGACTTTACTGTACTTGTTATTTGGATGAAAGATTTAGAAGATATTGTTTAAAAACTTATGAAGAAGCCAAACGTGATCTAAAGTTAACTCTCAACCTACTTAAGTGACTTTAACAATGATGTCCCCTCGTCAACGTTTAAAATTCGAATGCTTATCACTGTACTGCTACTGTCACTACTGGTAACCCTGCTGCAACTACAGCTATGGTCACAGTAAATACTGAAAGTGGACTTGAAATAATTATTTTAAAAGGGATGTAAGCCATGTGAAACTGACTGTAACCCATCTCAATTTCGAAACAGTCCTATCAGTTTGCAGAAATGCTTTGTAAATGGTACTACTCTTTGTAGAACTAATATTTAAGTAACTAGGTTCATCTATGTTTTATGAGGTCCTTTTGACCATTATAGTCATGTACTTTGAAATACAGCGAATGGGGGGTCGGGCTAATGGTATTAAATATGTCTTAAACTGTACGAGTCGGTGAATGGAAGGGCCTTAGGACACGCATCTGTGAAAAAGGCGGTAAAAATTTTCGTTCATGCAGGAACATTTTTCATTCCAAGCAGACCAAGAATTGTATGGTCAAATTATTATGTTGCAAATAATTTACTTAACGCTATATTGTTCGTTCGGATTCCTAAGGATCGAGGATTTCCTTGCACGAAGGATTTCTATTTTTTCGACAGCAGTGTTGATAGTTTCTGTGACTTCTAGAAATTTTTTTTGTTTTATTAGCAATCAGAAAGAATACAATCTATAAGCTAATGTGACGTTTATACAATGTACGCTATGATGCCATGTATTGTTATGATGTGGTGGGGTATTCATCCAGCGATGTCACGTCAGGTGCCATCTAAGTCGAAAGGTCAACATCTTTTTAAGTCTCCTAGTTTTTGTAGGTTATAGTAGTGGCTGTAATAGTGGATTGGAATGGGCGTCCAAGTTGTTGTGATATTTATTGATTCTTTAAAGGATGATGTCACTTACGTAAGGGATGTTAAAGTCTCTATGTAGAGTATGATTTGTTACATACCAGGGTGTATTTGCTATGGCTCGAAGAATTTTGAATTGGGATCTCTGCATGATGACTATGTTGGATTTGCTCTATGTTTCTATTTCGTTGCTCCATATAGGTTTGATTACCGCTTTGTATATGAGTAATTTATATTCGATAGATAGGCGGGATTTTTTCCTATCAGCCAATTGATCTCTTTTGATTTAAGTCGATTTGTTTTCTTTTTCTGGCGATTTGTTCTTTCCAATTTAACCTGCAATCGAAGTGTTGTCCTAAGTATTTTACTGCTTCTGTTTGAAGTATGATAGTTTGGTTGATATTAACTGCAGGGAAATGGCCTTTCCGGAAGGTAAACTTTATGTACGATGACTTGGATTCATTGACCTTAATTTTCCACTTTTTTTAGCCATTTTTCGATGATTTTTAAGTGATCTTGAAGATTAAGTGAGACTATCGTAGGACCTTCGTGAGTTGCAAATACTGCTGTGTAGTCCGCGAATGTGCCTAATGTAGTTTCAGTGTTGGTAAGTCAGACGTGTATAGTACATAGAGAAGAGGACCAAGAATGCTCCCATGTGGTACACCGGAATGGATGTGGAAATGGCTTGAAGTTTCTCTATTGATTTTGTTTCGAACTGACGTTCATTTAGATACGATTTCAGCAGGTTGAAATAGCTTGAGGGTAGAATTGTTTTGATTTTGAATGGTAGACTTGGGTGCCGTAATTTATCGCATGCCTGGCTTACGTCTAAAAATGTGGCTGTACAATACTGCTGGTTTTCCGTAGCTTTATTGATGATATCTGTTATGCGGTGGCATTGTTGCTCTGTGGAGTGGGCCTGTCGGAACAGATTGATGGTTTGGGATCCATTCTTGCGGGTTCAAGTCTTTATTGAATTTTAAGTATAAACTTCTCTAGTACTTTTGAAATTATCTGTAGTAAGCTGACTTGACGGTAGGATGAAATGTCAATTGGATTTTTCCCAGGTTTGGGTATCATTATTATTTGTGAAATATTTAATGAATTAGGCCAGTAGTCGAGTCGTAGTATGGCGCTGAATATGTAAATTAGGTTTAAAAGTCCTTCTTTTGGTAGTTATTTTAGCATTCTGGCAGTAATAAGGTCGAGATCTGGTGCCTTTTTTTTGGTGAAACATTTTGATTTCATCTTTTATTTCTTTTAAACTGAATGATTTAAGGCATTCTTTGCGATTGGTTGGGTGTAGCTAGGTCTTGTTCTACTTCCTGATCCTGATCATTGTTATGTGAAGAGAAAACTTCGAAAAAATATTCAGCGAATAGTTCAGCTTCTTCCTTGTCGCTTTTTGCCCATGGTCCCGCAGGTGTTGAATATTTGCGTATGGGGGGAGGGGGGGGGTTGAAGTTGTTTTATGTTTTTTTTTTTTAATTTTTATAGGTTTCCAAATAGAGTTATTTTGTCTTTTGAGATTACAGACGTATTTTTTAAAGGACTCATTCCGCATTTCTTGGAGTTTTGATTTACGTTTGTTGCTTATTCAGTTGTATTTTCTTCTGCTCCCTGGTGTGTGAGTTCTTTGCCAGATTGAATTGGATCTTCTCTTTTCGGCTACTAGTTTCGTAATTTCGTAGTGTATGTTATTTGTTGGTGTTTGGAGATTGCTGTTTGGGGTTGATTCTTTGGCAGCATGCTGGAATAAATTGAGTAAGTTGTTAGTTTCTAATTTTATATCTTCGTGTTCTTTTAGTTTTATTGATAGATTTACTTTGTCTTGTATTATTTGTCTGTAGGGGTCCCAGTTTGTTTTTGAATTGTGCAAGCATGATGTTGGTTTTCTGACTATTACTGATGTGTTTAATGTTGCTGTTATTGGAGAATGATCCGAGGTTAAGTCGTTACTTGATTGTATGTCTGTGTATGCTGAGGAGATTGTATTGATTACGAGGAAATCTAGTAGATCCGGGGTTTTGTTTTGGTCAGTAGACCAGTATGTTTGTGTCCCAGTTGATAGAAATGAATAGTTTTTCTCTTGGCTTACCTTTGATAATTCTCTGCCTTTTGTTGTTGTTAAACGTGAGCCCCATAGAGTGTGTTTGTTGTTGTAATCACTTCGGGCTATAAATTTTGGTCCTAGCGTTTGAAAGAATGTCTCAAAATGTTCCTTTTTTAGATTGTGACAGGGTGGACAGTAGGCGGCTGTGATGGTTATCTTATATGGGAATCCTTTCACTTTTATTGACTTAGCCTGAATGGAGTCTTCTTCGTATTTTAACAATTCATAGTGTTCGATTGTTTCTTTTATGAGCATTGCAGTACCTCCGTGCGCTATGCCATCGGGATGGTCTGTGTAATATAATTTGTATCTTGGTATGCTAAAGTAGCTTTTGTTTGTAAAATGTGTTTCACTGATTAGGAGTATATCTATGAAGTTTTGATTTAAGAATAATTTTACACGTACTTCTTCTTTGTGGCTTTGCAAGCCATTTGCATTCCATTGGGCTATTCTTAGAGACTTATTTATTTTAATTGGTCTTATTGATTAACCGTGTAAGCATGTTGAGTATCATCCTATTTTGTTCAAACAGTTGATTAAATAATCCTTTAATTTCATCTAAAAGTTTGGTTAATGTGATGGCCGTGTCTTCGACCCAATTTGTGTTACTTTTGATAACATCTGCGTAACTTCTTTGTTGTTGTGAGGTAGCACTATATATATAAGTATTTATTGGTGGTGTGCGTTGTGTATTATGTCTAAATTTATTTCCTTTAATTTGGTTATGGTAATATTCGCAACTTTGTAGTTGGCAGGATGATTGCCTCCTCATAATGCGTATTTTGCTGGTGTTTCTTTACTTTTTAACTGTAAGGAGTTCTTTACATTTTTTGGCAGTCTTTACTATTATGAGATCCACCACATTCAACGCATAGGAATGGTTTGTTACAGTATGATTTTGAGTGGATAATTTTGGCATCTCATACATTTATGGTATTGTTCTTATTTACTCAAGGAAGCTCTATTTGTATGATTTTATTTTGTAATCCATTTTTGTAATCTATAATTCCTTTTTTATTTTCTGCAGGTTCTGAGTCTACAAATAACAAGTTTAGCGGCTCCTTGGTAGTTTTGTTTTGGGCATTTATTATGTTTCTGACATTGTGTCCTACTTCCAATAGTTCCTGTCTTATATCTTCAATATCTGTTGAGTGATGCAAATAATTAATGACAATTCTGTAGGCTCATTCCTCCTTTAGTTGGTATGTATGGTAGAATATGTTATTATCTTTGAAGTACCTAACTAGTTTTCTGTATGTTTCTGGTGTTACGCCATTTATTTTAATACCATTGTTTGCCAGACATTTTGTGCAATACTGTTCATCTTCGGTTACGTTTCTTATCCGTTTTATTATTTCTCCGCAGTTTGTAACACCATGTACGAATATTGGCGGAGGTTTTTGGATTTTCGTTGAACTTGGATTTTCGTCAATGGAATTTTCGTTTGTTTCATTTGTTAACAAGCCATATCGGTTATTGGTTTCTATTTTTGTTTCAGGGGTGTTTTGTTGTGTCCTGTGTATTTTCTTCCTTTTAGTTCGTCTTATTGCTTGCCATTCATTTTGGCTGTTATTTTGTGTTTCTTTTTCTTCCTCGCTGCAAATGTCATTCTTTGCAATTGTTGACTAGTGTAATCTTCACTTGGATAGTTATATATTGGTGGTATCATTTGGTGTTGCATTGGTACAATAAAATAATTTGTAGGCACCTGTTAGCCTGGTGTAGGTTGTAACATTGGATATGGTACAGCAGGCTTGTTCATTACTGCTTGTCATTGCGGGTTGACTTGTTGATGCATTTGATGGGTGTTCATGGAGTTGCCTGATTCTGGTACATTCCCGATCGCTAACATTATTGTGATATTTTGATATGTTTATGCTATTTTCATACCTAAGATATTCCGAGGGCCTGGATTAGAAGCTGGATAGCAAGCTTGCATTCCCACGGCTGTAAGCATGTAAAAACACGGACTTCGAGCACAACACTAAACCAGTCTTGCTTCGCCAACTGCTTAAGCTTGATTCAGAAATATTCTTACAACTTCTTTAAGTGTGGAGTACTTAATTGCTTGTACTATGTGCGTGCTACTTTGAATATTTGACGAGATAAGTGATGAGCTTCGTTAAGAATTTCGGTGGTGTGCTGAGTTTCCGCACGCAAGATTTGAGACATTACCTTCGAGCAAACAAAACATGTTTCTTTGCATATCTTTTCCAAATCATTACTTTCTGCTTTCTAATATTTCAACGCTATAAAAATTTCGTATCGTTAAATAAAATAGAAATATATCGAGTCCTCTGAATTATTTTAAATATCCAAAATGAAAACCCGTGGGGTAATACGTTTAATGTCATTAAACCAACGTAGGTTATACTGTAAAATGTGGTTGTTACGTGAAGCATGTTTAGAGAGTAAAATTTGAAACACTCTAATACTAATTCTCGTACTTTATTACGCTGATTTCGCACACTGTGCTTCAAGCATTCTGACACAACTTGTTGATCTAATATCCCTGTTCTGTCTAGAAGAATTCATTAAGACTTCATACTGCAGATGCAGATTCTATTTGAAGACAAGTGAACTGTAGTGCCAACCATAAACCACTTATGAGAAACCATGAAAGAGAAAAGAAACAAGAAGATAAAATTAAGGACGGGAGCACAATGAAAAAGGGGTAGAGGTGTTTTTGAAGGACATGGCACAAGATTTAAGAGAGGAAACGAAAAGAAGCGATATAAAAAGGCAAAGTAAAGGTAAATTTGTCATTTTACAAACCCTGAGGACATAAAGAGGGAGTGGACCTACACCGCCACTCACTTAAAAACTCGGCACTAAATAACTTTACCAGCTTCACGCCCCGGCCGCCTTACTTCATGAGAAACATCCGTCCTTACTAAATACGTGGCTTATGGAGTCTCAAAACCGGTGTAAACGTTCTAAGGAAGCGAAAAATCTCTGTCCTACCGGTAACTGAACAAGGGTTTATCCGTTGCTAAACCGAGTTTGTCACTGTAGAAACTATTTTGTAGTTTCTGGGAAAATAGACGCAATAATAGGGGAAAACATTCATACGGACACCTAGAAATGTATACTGTAGTATAATGGGACTAGGGAAACACTCAAATACGGTGGGTAGGTGGGGTTTCTCCCTTCGATATTAGACAGGAAATGACGTCATTACGATTCAATGCATTGCACCCACCTGTTATGTATCATGACATAATAGAGGGAGGCGCACCCCCTGTTGAGAGCTGTCTTAGCACAGAATAGGGCTGCACAGTGTCTCGTACTGATCACAAGGAACGCAACACCAATCGACGTCACGAAGCACGCAGTGCGTCAGCCTGCGTAACCGATTCATAGGGGTAACTGCATATTCCTAGGAATTGTGGGGAATTTAGGGTTGTATATGAATTGAAGTTTTGGAAAGCTATAATATGCAAGTCAGTCTAAACTGCTCAAGTTTAGATTTTTGTTGTTGTTTCAGAAGTGAAATTTCGCAATAGTTGTCATCTCATATACTAAATATCTGTATTTTCCTTCGCGTCCACTGCGATTAAGCGTGGAAACAAATGTTTATTTTTGTGTGATATATCAAGGAATAATTTTGTTTAAAAAAGGAAAGTTTATCTTCCATTCCAAAGACAGTAACAAGGTTACAAGAGAAAAACCAAGTGTGAAAACTGTGCTTCTTTTTCAACTTGAGTCACATAATTTTTTTATCTGTCTTGACATTTGTGTATGGGACCGGTAGGTTTTGTGTATAGGACCGGTAAGTTTTGTGTATGGGACTGGTAAGTTTGTGTATGGGACCGATACGTTTTGTGTATGGGACCGGTAAGTTTGTGTATGGGACCGGTAAGTTTTGTGTATGGGACCGGTAAGTTTTGTGTATGGGACCGGTAAGTTTGTGTATGGGACCGGTAAGTTTTGTTTACGGGACCGGTAAGTTTGTGTATGGGACCGGTAAGTTTTGTTTACGGGACCGGTAAGTTTTGTGTATAGGACCGGTAGGTTTTGTGTATGGGACCGATAAGTTTTGTGTATGGGACCGGTAAGTTTGTGTATGGGACCGATAAGTTTTGTGTATGGGACCGGTAAGTTTGTGTATGGGACCGGTAAGTTTTGTGTATGGGACCGGTACGTTTTGTGTATGGGACCGGTAAGTTTGTGTATGGGACCGGTAAGTTTTGTTTACGGGACCGGTAAGTTTTGTGTATGGGACCGGTAAGTTTGTGTATGGGACCGGTAAGTTTGTGTATGGGACCGGTAAGTTTTGTGTATGGAACCAGTAAGTTTGTGTATGGGACCGGTAAGTTTGTGTATGGAACCGGTAAGTTTTGTGTATGGGACCGGTAAGTTTTGTGTATGGGACCGGTAAGTTTTGTGTATGGGACCGATAAGTTTTGTCCCGAATCGTCGCTAATAAACAGCAAACCAAAGCAGTACAACATGACTGAAGACAGAAGAGCTTGCCTGCATTTTCCAATCAGTCTGATTTTCACACTTAGCGAAATTTAGAAGTCACATGCAACTCCAATTTTAACTTTCATTTCTCTGAGATTTTTAGACCTTGGCTTTTATACCCGGTTCTTTTGACTTATCCCCAAAATATAAAATTCGGTAGAGTGAAGTCCCTGTATCACCTGGGGAAGAGGGTAGAGAGGGCACGGTTTAGGGCTCCTCTTTCTACTATTTCGTAAACAAGCTTTGCTGTAGAACGGTGGCACATAACGAATCAAATCTTGCGTCTTATTTTGCAAAAACGAGTTTCTAAAGTTTTGTTGAAGCTGCGATTTCAGTCGAAGTTTCCACAGATTGATGCATAATAATGGTCTAATGGTCAGTCTGGCGAATTAATTTATCTCGCAAACTTTCGTTACTCACGAAACGCATTCGTCTTTGCCCCTTCACTCTCTACTTAGTGGTTGCGTGAGGATTTTATAAGTAACAGGTATTCACGGTGTCTGCTGCTTTTCCTGGTAGGTGAAATAGGTTTATCGAGAAAATATAATTTCTTCATAAATATGTTTGTTCTGTTTGTTACAAAATTGGCAAATGAAGAATGAAACTTTGTCCAGTAATCATATTTATATTTTACACATTGACTTCATAAACCGCTTCAAAAGAAATTAGCCTCACTTCGAATTTAGAATGAATTTAGACGTACGTGTACTACTGAAATGTCTAATGCATTAATTATTGGAGTCGATGCAAAGTTATTTTCTTGGACAGATTTCGGTTAATTGATCTCTTCATACCCGTCACCTTACTGTTCATTTTCCTTTCAATACACGTATTATTTTCGTAAAGTATAGGCTACTGCCTTCTAATTGTGGACGAGACGAAAGCTCTTTTAGGCCAGCATATCTACACTCACACAATTTTTCTAACAGCATAAGAGTACGTGCGATATAGTGTAATTCTTTTCAGTAGTAATTAAAGGTCTTTTCTCTAGGAGCAATTCTGGTCTCAAATCACAATCCTGAATTGGGCTACATGGACTTGCATACTTGTAATTTGTGATCATTCCCCCCTCCTTCACAGCAATTCTGTATTATTATTTTAAAGCGGGTCACGACCACCTTCTTTCTATGCTTCGGAATAGAATTCTATTCTTTATGCTTTACAAGTAATAATTTAAAACGTTTTACATTCATATGTTTATGGGGCCGTGCACCATCTTGATAGTTGAGTAAAGAGAAAACCAACTTGATGCCACTTATTTTATTATTTTATTCAATGTTCATTCAATGCTCAATATGTTTCGGCCGTTAATACGACCATCTTCAGGAGCCTGCGA
>Ga0123355_10014850_pt1 | contig 12197 bp, 4 predicted proteins | sample TergutEmb28metaG_3_FD_89872 | JGI IMG/M metagenome (GOLD analysis project Ga0123355, IMG submission 89872) | Embiratermes neotenicus P1 segment gut microbial communities from Petit-Saut dam, French Guiana - Emb289 P1 | ecosystem: Host-associated > Arthropoda: Insects > Digestive system > Gut ...
CACGTCCGTGGCTGTGGAGACCATCACACCTGACTTGCTGAGCAGAGTATGGCAGGAATTGGACTATCGCCTCGATGTGTGCCGTGTGATGAAGGGTGCATACATCGAACATTTGTAGGTATGGGTCATAAACTTGTTGAGTTACTCTTTCATTTCTACTAGTATTTATAATTCTGTTCACCACACTTGTGAATATAATCAACTTCAAAACCGCTGCAATCATTTTGATACTCCCGGTATATTCCAACAAATGCAAGAAATTGTATAATATTACAAGTTATCTGTATACATAATCTCCTACATTTGTCAGTGAATATTCTCACCTATCTTCATATACAGAAGATAGTACGAAGAAATTTATACGACTTTAAAATTAAGAAGTCTTTAATTTTGTACTTTCTTTGTATTGTTATCTCACTGAAGATGGTAAATATTCGCCGAAATACGTGTACATAGGAGAGATTATGTATATGAATAACTCGTAATTTTATATATTTTATGAGCATTTATTAATATATATATATATAAGCAGGAGAACTCCACTTATCCGGTTTAATTGGGACGGCGAAATATCCGGATATGCATAAAATCCGGATAATTGGAATTTTCTTTTAAAATAGGCTACAATGGCAGTCTGAAGTGTAAAAAAATTCTACAAACGGCTATTATAGGCTATTTGTGTATTTATATACAAATTAACCTTTTGGCGTCGGAATTATTTTTTTTTTAATTTTAGCACATCCTGTATATAAAATGTGAATAATACAGGAACCAGATACGTTAGAATTATGGAACAAACTGCATTTTGAAGAGAAAAAACCGAGAGTATATACCATATTTAAAATATTCAGTACCTATATTTGTTGAATAAATATATAAAATGCAACGTTTAGAGGTTAGCGGTGTGGCACAACCCCCATAGGGGTTGTTAGGCGTCAAAGGGTGAAACATTAATACGTAATTCGTTGTATGTATTTGACAGCTGGGGGAAGAAAGTAAGCCACAAAAAGATGTGGTACAGTTAGAGTAAGAAAATGTTTACCCGAAGGGCCAAGCAATCATAACAATTGGCGATCCGGATAGCCAGCGTCCGGATAAATGGAACTGTACTGTCAGTATTTCTTGAAGGGGTTAAAATCTTCATATCAGCTACACGTAGGTGAAATAGTCAGAATATTCGTACCTAAAGGCGCCCTGGACTGTACCCTGTCAGGTTGTTGTAGATGCGTTAATTAGAGCATCGGATTCCGAAAATTTGGGGAGATTCTTGAGCATTGGTGAGACTATTAGTTTTTCGCAAGGTAACTGCTACGTGTGGTTGTTACTTAGTAATACTGGGTGAATGCTACACATTATGAAACTCCACTGTATGCATATTTCTCTGGCCTCCTGCCGCTTCTGTGTTATGAGTACAATGTTCGTTAGGACTCTCAGACTCTCTTCCCTTATGCCGAAAGAACTACACAGACTTACCAGTCACGGCCTACCTTTGAAGAACAAAGTCAATATTTTGAACAGTTTCGTGTCATCTTCTGGTGACGGCAAATAAGAACAAATCCTTGTAGAGGGGGATGGAACAGGCACACACGCAGGACTGATAATAGCTTCAATGACGCGATTACTCCCACGAAAAAAAAAATCATTGCTTTAATTTGTTGTAACACGCTGTGCAAACATGCGGGTCTAATTAGGAATGTATGCAATGTATTTAGTAAGAATTACGTTGCTTTTGCTACAGTGTTTTCCACGTGGCTAGTATAAATTTTGGCCAGTAAGGTGGTTGAACTGGGACTGGCGAGTGCTGGTAAATTGTGTCTAACGCACATCATAGTCTGGAGAATTTTTTAATCAGTTAAGACAGAATACAGTTAAAGTGTTCGTGTTAAATTTGGTTTCCCTCCCACCCCCAGATTTGTTGGACGGTGCACGATTTTCTGATGAAAGGTGCTGGACAATAAATATTGACAATAGGGGAACGAGATTTGTGTATGTAGCACAGTTAGTGTATGAATGTGTGTAGTTTGTTTGGAAGTGTGTAAGAACCGGGTGCTCAGAGGAATATTTGAGAACCTCTGCTCTTCGCCGAGCACGTGGTAGTAACAGGATGATGATGATGAAGAAGTGACGAGCATTATAATTGGTATGCCTCTTCTTCCAAGGTGAGCTAATGAAGAAGAATTATTTATATAGAAGGAACGTGCAGAAAACATACTCAAGGAGGTCAGTAAAATGTATAAAATGTTATTCGGGGATCTTTAGGGGAGAGCGCTAGTGTTGAAGTTGAAGTTGTTAGGGTGTGTGTTAAATTGAACGCACTCGGGATAACTTCTAATGATGATCTCTTGAAAATACGGCATCTTATGGGGTGCATGAAATTTCGTATCACTTAGCAGTACGTGCGTCGCAGAATTGGTTTTCTGGAATTATTTTAACGAGTTTGTACGCATATCGTGACAATTTGGGTGCTTTTGAAGTCCGTTATGTAATTGCTCCGACGCACGTCAGACTTACAAAAAAAAAATGCGTTTAACTAACTAAATGGCGTTCGCTTCCATGTGGCCTGTTATGTACCACCGTTATTTAACATTCCGAATTTTTACACTCTCCCCACAGTGTGGATTTATGGGCCCTGTATGTATCTGAGATCAGCGACTTTTGCTGTATGCAAAATTAACCGACTGGTTTTTATGTCCGAGATGTGGAGTGTTTAATGCGCGGTAGGAACTGGGCCTGTAACTAAATCAGATTTCACTTTGTCCTTGAAGGGTTAAAATCGCGGTGTCTTTCCGTCTATGCTCTTGTAAAAACTACATTTGGGATCGGGAATTTTACAATAATTATTTAACCATTTTCATTTTCATTTAGATGGGACAATTTTAAATAAACATTTTACTTTAAGGGGGACCGCGGTGGCACAGTGGTTAAGGTGCTGTGCTACAAATCGGAAGGTCGCTGGTTCGATCCCAGCTGATGTCATTGGAAATTTTCATTGACATAAAATCCTTCCGATCGCACTGTGGCCCTGGTGTCGACTCAGCCTCTAACAGAAATGAGTACCAGGAGCATTTCCTGGGGGTAAAGGCGGCCGGTGCGTAGGGTTGACAACCTTACCACTATCCTGTGCCGTTGTCAAGTAATCTGGGAATCTTAACTTCCTGGAACCCTCTGGGCCACTCCAGGCCTGTAACGGGACTGTTTTACCTTTTTATTTTACTTTAAGATCGACATACATTTCTGAACGCACCAGCAACGTAAGTCGCACATATATATATATATATATATATATATACGTGGTAAATAAAATTACCTCGTATATAATGCATACTTTCACGGTGCAGTCGAACCTGTCTTTAACGGAACTTGGGCTTAGCGGAAACTTTTTCAGTACCGAGGATCCAAAGTTAGGTACCTGTGTGATTTGGAAGCTGCCTGGAACGGAAAAAAAAAAGTCTGTCCTTTACAATGCCGTTGTAGGCGCTTTTCGATGTATTTTTCTCTACAGCGTTCGTTTCAAACATTTTTCGCTCATATAGCTACCGAGTGAGCGAAGGTCTAGATTTTCTCAGGAACTTGTCTAGGTCCTAGTGTAAAGTGCTCGTTGTAAGTTACCTGATTCGGAAATTGTAATGCGTTTGCAGATTTTAATAGGCATAATATTTTCTAATATCTAATTTAATGAAAATCCTTTTCAAAATTTCGTGCGGGCTGATTGTCGTGGTGAAGCTTTTATTTAGTCTCGTTTCGTAACATTTCCGTTATAAACGCCCCGAAAACCCTTCAGTAAAAAAATAGCTCTATCAGACACATAATTCAGTAAGATTATTCTCCGACAAAGCACTTATCGTTGTACACTTCTGTTTATGTCTGCTTGGGACTATGTAGTATGGACGCATTACAAATACAGTCCAGTCCCGGTGTAGCGACACTGTTTGTTCACCGAAATTTATGGCAGTATGTCTAAGGTGTCCCTGAAAGGAAATACTCTATAACAGGGGATTTCTGTTCACAGACGTTCATGGGCACAGTGTGAGTGTGACACTATATCGGGGTTTGCATCTAGTTCGTTCTGTGAGTTTCGCTTTGGGAATCAGGAGAGAAGGTAGATTCCAAACTTTACGTTTTTCGAACCATACATTGTGATATATCTATATAATAAGAACCAACAAAAGCACATCAAGCACATCCTTCCATCGACCAGACTGCTTATATGGATGCGTGAAAGAAATTCAATAAAACTGGGTGTACAAGTCTTCCTGAGGATGAACACTTGGATGTTCGAAACATGTCGAAGGCGCTACAATTAATTTAAAACATAAATGTAAAAAGTGTGCAGTTTTGTTGGTTCTTATTACATAAGGTAGATTGCATTACGACGTTTCTGATAGCTCCGCACAATTACATAATCTGTTGTAGGTACAACCGCAGGATGGTCTGAACGTAACCTGTTTTGGCCGGAAGTACATACTTAAAAAGGTATAAGGAAACTTGAAAGTAGCCAGTGTTCGATACGTGAGCACAATGCCGAGTCTCGATTTGTTCCAACAAGGTGGGTTAACCTAGCGTCGTATCAGTCGACTGCAGGCACCCTTTTTTTTCACGGTGATTTTACGGTACATTAAAATAGTTTCGGCACCTTGCTGGAAGCAGTTTATTTTCACAATAGCGCATATGGCGCAGAATCTGAAGGTCTCTAAACACAGATTTGCATGGTGGTGAATATTCAAAATGTGGTCTTCTTCATTGTGACGGCGTGTAATTTTGTAGCTTGTACAGATGCTTCAAAAGAAAATGCTGTATCAGCCATCGTAATTCTGAAGATGGGGGCACATCTCTTCTCCGAAATACTGATAACAACCTGCAAGGCTACGCAGTGTTACTACGTACAACCCAAAATGTTTCAGTTTGGGCTTTTCTCGTATTAATGCTCCGAATGAATCACTTTTTTTTTTCGGAATTCTGTTGATAAGGTATGCGCCTGTCGTCACAGACGAGAGGTGGCACTACTGCTTTATACTCACAAGATCTCAGGTTCACATCTTGCACCGGACACCGGTTGTTGTGGCTAAGATTTATCGTGATTTACTGTTCCTGGAGGCAAATACAGATTCGGAATATTGTAGTTCGTATAGTGACTAGGCAACGGGATAGACAACTAAGGAATCGTGGTTCGATGTTTTTCACTAACACTTCGAGACCGTCTCTGGGTCCCATCTAGCCTCCTATTCAACGGGTGCCGGGACTAGTACCTTGAGGGAGGCGGGGGTAAAGCAACTGCGGCGTGAAGCCATTCATTTCCATCGAGTGCAGAGGTTAAGAATATTTGGAGCTATAGTTCCACGCCCCGCGTGTGTTCATGCCATGCACAGAGAAAACTTTACCTTCAACTTTACCCTGTGAGAGTCATGCTGTTGGCGGTAATCATATTCGGATAAAGACTGCGTATGGCTAGGTTACTTCACAGCTTTATGAAGCAAACTGCGACACTTCTGATCGTTTGTTATTGTACCTTTAGCGCGTTTATTAAATAGAATTATATGGTGACTTAAAAATTGTTGCAGCCTTAGCTCTATATTTTCCCCCGAAACTGTCCACTTTTGGTTTTCATATTAATTGGATTCTTATAACTGAGGTTCAAATCAATAAAAGAATCACAAAACAAAAAACTAAAGTAATCGAGAGTGGCGCTAAAAGTCTCGTGAAGCTGTATATTTAATTTGAAATAAAGTTGTCCTTGAGAGCTGCGTTCTTCTGGGTTATTACGCGGCGAGTAGTGGTAATTTCTTACCGACGTTTCGGGATAACTTATCGGTCCCGTCCTCAGGGTTCAAGAATCCAAAAGAAAGCCTCTAGCCTCAAAAAGGAGTATATAGGGAAAAGTGTGGGCGGTGAAAATGTCTCAGTAGTATGGTGTCCCATACTACTGAGAGTTCTCAGCTACTTTGCAGCGGAAATCTGAAATCACGTGAAGTTGTCTCTGTGTTTATGTAAGCATCACACCATGAAGATGTAATCCTCAGGTTTACCTGCGTACGAATTATCTATGGAATTCACTGGGTACCAGGTTGGGCAAACACCTCAGCCAGTCTGGGCGTTTTCGAGAATAGGATAATTCTTGTCTGCCGGGAATTAACTCCGTATTCCTGGATTGTCCAGTTCCTACATTTAATTACTTGTTTATTCAAATGTTGTGTGGAAACACAAGTAAACGTTTGTACCTTATGAATTTGATCCCTTTCATAAAAAATTCTCTTTAATATTTGTTTCAGAAATAAGTTTCGGATTTACTTGTCAGTATGGCGTGAATGTAAACGTAGCGACGACGAGAAACTTTTGAGTTTATATCTGATAAAGTTACTGGGGCACGAATGTGTTCTACTGGTGATTAAGAGAGTAAACCGATCATTAATTTACGGCTTGTCAATTTATAGTTTTTACCGTCTTCACCGTACGGATTATGCGATTCGAAGAAATGGAGCTATTTTTCAGGACTTTTCTATTAGATGTAATGTCGGCAATATCACAGATTATGCAGCAGGATCTATGACCTTCCATACGGATTATGTGATACAATATTCCAGCGTCTTGTAGTAAATTAATCATTAGAATATTTTTAAATTAAATGAACCCAGATGTTTTGTACTCCGACTTGTTCTCTGTGAATTCGTATTCATGCAGTTTACCAAGCGGTACTGTGGAACATTACTGAAATATTGATATAATTGTGCACGTACCTTTCGGTCTAATTAATAATGACAGTCTTTGAAAGCAATATTAGCACATTTATTACTTGGCAATAATTTAACGAAGACTTCGATAATTGCAGGAAGGAAACGGGCACGGACCTGCGTATTCTGCGGTAGTGTGTTGTAAGTTGAAAAGTGTTCTTCAGTAGCGTGTTATAATGAAAATGTGTTCAGTAGTAGCGTGTTACAACTTAATGCCTCTACAGTAGTATGTTAAAAGCGGAAAAAGTGTCCTTCGTTAGTGTGTTATAATTGTAAAAGTGTTCTGCAGTAGCGTGTTATAATTGTAAAAGTGTTCTGCAGTAGTGTGCTATAATTGTAAAAGTGTTCTGCAGTAGTGTGCTATAATTGTAAAAGTGTTCTGCAGTAGAGTGTTGTAATTGTAAAAGTGTTCTGCAGTAGTGTGTTATAATTGTGAAAGTGTTATGCTGTAGTGTGTTATAATTGTAAAAGTGTTATGCTGTAGTGTGTTATAATTGTAAAAGTGTTCTGCAGTAGTGTGTTATAATTGTAAAAGTGTTCTGCAGTAGTGTGTTACAACTTAATTCCTCTACAGTAGTGTGTTATAATCGGAAAAGTGTCATTCGTTTGATTGTGTTCTTTGAGATTCTGCATATCTCACTCATGATCATTTACTGGAGGTACAATTATGTTAGCAAACTACAGATATCACACTGCACAAAATGAGAAATTATTCTTTCGCATGTTTCCGTACACATTTGCAATATAAACCGACGTCTGAAACGTAAATCTTTCTGAGATTCTTATCATCCTGTAGTTCATATGTTGCATCAATATTTGTACGGGCAGTTGTTCTTAAAGGCTCGAAGTTTGATTTCAGCGTAATGTAAAACCGCGTTGTGTTAAACTCGTGTGGACCCATGTTATTTTGCTTCGTACAACCCAACGAGTTAAGTTTGTTGCATCTTCCGGCTTTGAGGATTAAAATAATTCCTTTTCATTTCTCTGTCGATTGTGCCCAGCATCGTCTCCCCCCTGATTTATTTTGATAGAACTGCTTCGGGTTTCGTCCCCGAGTGTTACAAAATTTCCTGTACCTTTTATGACTTATTACATTATTACTGTGTTAATGGCAATACCAATTCTTATCCTTTATCTTAACTGCATTTGAGATTCGTCATTCAGCGTAATGCGGCCTCCCTGAGGAAATGCATTTCCGTCGTCTCCATTATTCTTATTACTGATTATGTTAAAAGTCCATACCCACGTTGAACTTTCCGATAAATTCAAACTTTACGTATGTTTAATAGTTTCGAAAGTGTAACATGCTAGGCACACGCCCTCCACATTTTGCATTCAATCATTCACACAGTTTATGTAAAAAATATGCGTAATTTATGTTTCTAACATTTTAATTTTTTGTGACAACTGTTCGCAGCTTCTTCCAATAGCATATCATATATCAGCAGCTTTCACAGTTGTTATCCAAATTTAAATGAAGACAGTTGATTCATGAGTATGGTATTTATAATACCACATGCGTATTTTACAAATTTAATAAAACTGTCGTGAAAATGGCGAGTACTTTACATGTGTTGTATTGATTTACGTTAGCTCCACTCCAACAGCTGCCTCGGGGCTGCTCATGTCCTGTAGCAGCATTGCACATTCGCACGTCACACCAGCACACGTCATAAAAAATGAGGTATTTAAATTAGAAATAACGTCCAGCACTATCACACAGGTGCAAAACGAGGCACAATTAAGGTTGACTAAAACATCTCACGCTATACGGCACAACAAGCACATCGACAGCCGGTCTCAACTGAACAGCGTACGACTCACACATAACACACGACATGCTGCCACAGCACCAAATTAATATAACGAGGTAAATCACTGAGTGTTTTAAACTGTAAATTTAGCAAGGAACAAAGTATGCTCCCTGAGGATGATCGTGTGATCGAAACACGTAGGAGCGTTTTAAGTGTTGTAATGGTAATTTTAGGTTATTAAAGGCTACATATGTGCATTTGTTGGTGTGTTACTTAAATAAACTACAAAATGCACGGTGCAACGTTAAAGATCTAAGAGTTTTTTTTTTATAAAGAAACAGTGAAGTAATTATGCACGTAGAACGTGGTGCTGAGGACAGTATGTGGTCCTGAGAGACAGCAAGTATCAGGACGATAGATAAAATTGCTTAAAATTGCTGAAAGAGTGTCTTCATAATTCATATGTAAAAGGTAAAGTGATCCCGTTACAGGCCCGGTGTGACCCAGAGGGTGGGTAGAGGTATAGCTGTACTCTTCCATGACCGCGGCACTAGAAGAGTGTGAGTGGTTAGCAGCACTTCCCGGCCGCACTTTACCCCCGGGAAAGACTCGGTACCCATTTTACAGGAAGCTGGCTGGGCCCCAGGGCCGGTCTGGACGGGCGGAATATCGCCCCACACCGGGATTCGATCCCCGGACCGTCCAGCCCGTAGTCAGTCGCTATACCGACTGAGCTACCCGGCCCACTCATAATTCATATACTTTGTCAATTAGGGTAATGAAATAAAGGGGAATCTTACATGCAGGGTATAAAGTACTTACTGGAAAACTGAGAAATAGGTAAAGAATTCTGTAGTCGGCTAATGAGAAGGAAACAAAATACTTGAGTGGCACATAAATAGGCGGTATGATAATATTAAAGTAGACAAACAATGGTTTTCAGAATGACCACAAATTTGTCTCTATCAAGTCGGGGAAAGGGGTTGATTTCTGTGGACACGGCTGTGAGCATTCGGATTCCGTAAAAGAGAGATTTCTTGACTACCCGCAAATCTTTTAGGGCGTAAAGTCACCCATGAAGTCAGTTTTCGGTTTAGTTTGGATTTTATAGAAGATTATAGTACGAATCGAATAAGTCAAGTGTCGGGCCTAATACGTGCCTGCAGACAGCGAACAGAAAGATGAATCTAGTTGAGTATTCACACGAGGTACCTACGAAACGCATTCTTCGTCGTGCGTATGTAATTCACTTAATGTTAATGTATTTTACACACAGCCGGGTTACCGCAGCCGGTACAAGGATTAGGCCGAGGACCGAATGTCCAAAGAATGGTGGCTCGATTCCCGGCAAGGTCCAGACCGTCTAGGACCCACCCAGTCTGCTATTCAGTGGGTACAGGGGCCTCTTTGTCCGAGAGTAAAACAGTCGAGGCTTACCATTAGTACCAAGGTTAAGAATGCACAGATTTGTACCTTCATATGCCTGCATGGCTTTCACAGGGACCACTCCTTACCGTTGGCCGCTTTTTGAGGAGAGGTTTGTACGAGTGTATAGTGCCAAACAGGATTTAGACTGAGACAGTGAGGGCCAAATTTGATGTCATTTGACAGCTTTAAACCTAAACTTCCTAATAAAAAATTTACGCGAACCTTTGTAAGGGATAAAACACTTTTGAAGTGCCTGACTTGTCCCTGATGAATTCACTGTAATCTTTTGCACTTGATGAAAAGAATTGAAATATGCCATCTTCAGGGATATTACACAACGCGTAGCGGTAATTCCTTACAAACGTTTGCGCAGTGCGCCAGGCGCAAACATCGGTAAGGAATTACAGTGTGGTTCAAATATGACCGGGACTACTTGTGTGTAAATCTGGCGACATCAGTCCCGGTCGTATTTGAACCACCTTGTTCTACTGTATGCTGCGTAATATCCCTGAAGGGCGCAGGTCGTATCTACTTCGCTGCAACAGCCTGAAGTCACGCATGGAAGGAGATTTTTCATGGAGGATAATTAATGTTTTTGCATGCGTAGAAGCACGAAGCTAACTTAAGATATTAAGACATTGGATGTTTAGTCACGTGAGATGCTCCCAGGAAGCGTGCAATTGCGCAGAAGCACTCCTCCGCGCAAAGCCTTAACTTCGTACAATAGGGATTTCCAGATTGGCTGGATATTGTTATGTTTGATGAACACTTAATATGGCTTCTCTATAGCCTAATGTTTATGTACACGGATAGCTCAGCATAGAGATGGCCAAGACTGGGAGGTCTGGCTTCCATTCTTGGCGCCGGTAATGACCTTTTTTTCCGTCACTGCGTCCAGACCGGTAGTGGGGCCCACCCAGGCTGCAGTCTGTTGCGTAATGGTAGCTGTTGCCTGGCATAAGGCAACAAAGGCGAGAAACTGAAAACTGACCGAGGTGAAAAAATGCGTGGATCTATACTTCCATCACCTCGTACGTCGTAATTGCGATGTGTTTAATTAAACATATGGAAGTCTGACCGTCACCGTGTAATGTTTTATTCATTACAGTTTTTTGTTGGGCATTATACAGGGTGTGCAAAAAGTCGCTGTGCAGCTGTCGTAAGTAGGATTTAGGGTTTAGTGAAGATCGCAGTAAATGTACGGTATTTACGGTTACCGTAAGTGATGGAAGTGACTCCAAGGGCATGGGACAGAGGTAACGTATGTCACCTGAAGTGTTTTTGTCTATAGGACTTCCCCCAATCCTGCCGCTGTGCAGTACAGGGGCACCGAGACTCTTCGCTCACGCTGTATATTGCGGCGTAGTGAATTACCTGTTGTTGTAGAGCCCTCATTTATGTCAATTACCGCATTGGTTCAGAGAGAAAGTGATTAACAATTATTCAGTGGCAGAGTTCACACACGCTTGTTTGCGTTTGTCCAACTCACACATTTCATAAAATTCAGCCTAAAGAAGATGAGATTTTCTTGTAATTCTTAATAAGAATTGACACAACGACTGAATCTGCTGTCACAAAACGGCTTTCAAGTGCGTCTACCAGCTTTTCTCGTAAAAGGTAAAAAGCTGGGATGAAGTGTCGTTCCACCATGGCGTTTCTAATATGATGCATGTTTTATACTACCGTTCAGCCAAGTGACAAAACTGCGCAGTGGGAAGTTCAGTTCTTCGTCGTCACCAGAATACCGCACATAAATTCCAACGATAATGTGTCTAGAGGGATTAGGACATGCAGCTTCATTACATTGGCAGACCGACTATAGGCCTTGTACGTGCGACTATATGGGTCAACACTACGAAGTTCCAGAGACGTTTCCGAATGCAGTAAACTTTATTTTCTGCTACTCTTAGGTGCATAATAATTAATTAAATGTCTGATACCATTCAGTTCAACATTTTTTTGTCTTCCAGATATCTAGAAAACTAAAACTTAAAATATAAATTTGTGTCGTCGTGCTCATAAATTTGCGTGGCATTCTGCGCGAATAACAGATGTAATACATTCTTAGGAGAATGTTTGAATCTAAAAGGTAACAGTATGATGAAGAAACCTGCATAGGAAGGAGCTTCATAATTTACATTCTTCACAGTGTACTTTCAAGTTTTTTATTCCCCCTCCCCCCCCCCCCCCCCCCCCCCTCTTGTTGTTTTTAACCCCCACCACTTTATCTTCCTCCCCACACAAAAAACTACCATATTTTTTTCTCTCCCCACGTACACACACCACACCA
>Ga0123355_10014851_pt1 | contig 12196 bp, 4 predicted proteins | sample TergutEmb28metaG_3_FD_89872 | JGI IMG/M metagenome (GOLD analysis project Ga0123355, IMG submission 89872) | Embiratermes neotenicus P1 segment gut microbial communities from Petit-Saut dam, French Guiana - Emb289 P1 | ecosystem: Host-associated > Arthropoda: Insects > Digestive system > Gut ...
CACCCAAAAACTCGGTGCAGAAAACCATATGCTGCAACTCAACATCTAATGCTCCTGATGATGGGCGTATGTACCCGAAACATGTCGAGCTAAGAATACATCAATGAAATCACTTAGTTTCATCAAGTTGGCATTTCACTTAATTTCCTAAAGATAAACTCTAATACTACCCTCTCAGTGCAGACATTGAAAGTGTCAGTAAAATAACTGTAACATTACCTGCAAATTGCCCGATACGCTTGTTCTGTCCGTACCACTCCAAAAACAAAGCCAAACTGATTTGCGTCATGTTTGATATTGAAACTCATCCATCTCTGGTCGCCATGGGGACGGTATTTTTGTTACCAACAATGTTAATCATAATAAGCTTCAATACGTCATTGTAGATATTATTCGGGGAAATGCTAACATTTTATTGTGTATTTTTTTTATTATTAATAAACAAAATACATTCGGTTTCTATCGCGAGTTACAGAAATATAAAATGATATTGAGTTTATACAAAAATGTAAATAAAAATTAAATGAGTTATTTAAAAATTACAGCTGAATGTTAAACAGGCTTTTGGGGGAGGGGGGAGGGGGGAGGGGGAGGGGGAGCGACAAAACTGCAAGCTTGTTTATGTTGTTATTGTGTTCACAATAGCGCTGCAGTCCACTTGCATTTACAACATACGCATGCAGCTGTACATGTGTACGTGAATACGTTATGAACACGCTGCCTTTAGTAACGAAACTGTCCTAACTCCGTCATGTTCAAAATATTCAGCGTCAAGGTCTAATGCAACACGAATTGAATCTGATGTTTTGACACAAATGAAAACTCAGAATGTGGTCAACTAGATTAGGGGACTGAGCATTCTAGTAGGCAACTAAAAATGTTTCGGAGAGAGTTACTGCCTCCTTCTTCACGTACAATTAAGATGATGGCGAGATGTTTCTTCTGCCCGTTGGGTAATCTCCATCCAATACGTCTATACGGTGTCATAATCAAGAATATTTCGAATCTCATACTTACTCCATAGAGCAGAGTCCTTCTTGAGAAACTAATCGGTTCTCAGCTAGTCAAGAAATTTCCCGCACTTCATGGAACCCGAAGGTTCATTACCGCATTCACAAGTGTCCGCCACCTGTCCCTATCCTCAGCCACATCTATCCAATCCATGACGTTACTTCCTACTTCCTGCAGATCTATCTTAATATTTTCCTCCCATCTACGCCTGGATCTTCCAAGTGGTTTATTTCACTCAGGTTTGCCCACCAAAACCCTGTATACACCTATATTCTCCCAATGCGTGCTACACGCCCCACCCACCTCATTCTTCTCCATTTGATGACCCGAACAATATGGGGTGAGGAGTAAAGATCATTAAGCTCCTCGTTAGATATTTTTCTCTATTCCTATTTTCGAAACAACCTAAGTCTCTCACTACAGCGCAGTTACGAGCGGAAAAATACTGCCTGCCTCCCACGTCCCATTCACAAAAAGCAGCATCCAATCTTGCAATTCGTGCAGTCTGATGTAGTTAGTGTATGCGATGTTCCTTTATCTTCCTAAATACAGAAATTACCATGTGCGTCATCTTACTGCTGTAACGTAGTACACTTTTTAACGTATTACATAGTAAACCACAAAATGTCACGTTATTCAAGCTCCTCATGGGGCTTCAATCCTCTGAAAACTGACTATGAAAGACGGTACTTTTTTGTGTTCTCCGATTTCTGACAAAGCATCGTTTTTTTTTTTTTTGTGGAAATGTCCCAAACATTCGCCCGTTTGTCCATCTCTAAAGTAGCTTCGATGATGGATATGTGTAGGAAGCTCAGGTGGAAAAATACTGACAGTGGAAAACCGGACAGTGGGGTTTTGATTCAAGCAGGAACAGAAATTGCTTCTGTTTTACAGAGGTTTTCCCCGGACATAAAGTTGAAGGAGGTACAAAGTTGAACAGTCCGCTCCATGCAGTACCAACGTTAAGAATCCTTTGGGTAAAATTCCACTGCCTTATGCAGCACTCATCACCATCATAGATTAGCCCTTCATTCAACAGACGGACAAGTTTAGCTCTTTCACATTTTATTTCGCAAGCATTAGAGCACATTTCCGTAATTCATAACTGCAAAACCAGGAAGGTCGATCCCAATAGCCGGGCGCTCTAAGGCGTGGGCCTGCGGCCTCTCGCTTGCTGGGATTGTGGGTTCAGTCACACCGGGGGCATGGCTGTCTGTCTCTTGTAAGTGTTGTGTATTGTTAGGTAGAGGTCTCTACGACAGGCCGAGCCCCCGTCCAGAGGAGTCCTACCGAGTGTGAGTGTGTGTGTCGCTCAGTATGATCAGGTGAAACAATAATCTTCTACACTGCAATGTGCATGTAGAAAGAAATCAGACTAAAAAAAAAGAAATAAATAAAGAAGAGGAAGAGAAGGAGAAATATTTTATATGGCTAATTAATAATGATTTTCAAATACGAAGGACACAAAATAAGCAAAATGTAGAAAACTGAAGTCAATGGACTTAAGACAGCCGTGCCCTGAATTTTCAGAGAAGCATAGTGGGAGATAGAACATTCTAGTTCTGTGTGACGTGCACAGTGCAGCTTTGTGATGAGGTACACAAAGAAGGACACAAACACGCGGAAGAGTCACGCGGGTTGGCTGAAATCTGACAGACCTTCAGTGTGCACCGGATACAAAGCACTGCCCCCTGTGTTGAGAGGGGGAGGGGTATAAAACTGCTATGTTGATTGATAAAAGGGTATGGTTATAGTTTGTTTAATGCGCTCTGTCTCTCTCAACCACTCGCTTAACTGATGTGTTTGACAAAGTTTTGATTGACGTATGTTATTGTGTGTGCACATTTGATGTATGTAAACGCAGTAAGCAATTTTGATTGGCAGATACAATGGTATGCAGGAGGTTGTGTCGAGGCCATCCATCCAGGAAAGCACTGTGTTCCGCCATAGCAAGAAATATAGAATAGTCAACTACCCTACAAATTTTCATCAGCTCAATCTGTATGTGTGTGCGTGTGTGCGTGTGTATGTATGTATGTATGTATGAATTCAAATGCTTTGACTATCTACGATAGGTGAGTTTAAAAAAATATTATTACAAGGCCGGAATAACCATGGCAACCGAAGAACAAAATTGATATATTCCAATACCAATTGATTATCCAATGCATCCAAACAAAAGAGACCTTGTTGGAGCGGATATGAAAGCGGTACGGAGATTCAGCGGGGGGTGGGGTGAGTGAGGAGTGGGTTGTTCGGTTCGTAGTCTGCACATATACCGATACAGATGTTTTTTTTAATTCAATTCCTCTTCGTTCTTTTTGAACAAGATAAAAAAAACAGCATGTAAATCACATAACGTTGATCAAACGGTGTTCGATTGTACTAAAACACAGATATAACCAGACATGCGTTCTGTTGCACATTACAAGCGCAAATTTATTTATAGCTCAATATGGAGGACTTGGTTTTTTTCTGTCTTCCTCGATGTAGGAATTTATTTTAAAATGTGTTTGAATGTTTAATTATAAGACGGGACACAGTCGAAAGGAATAGTTCCGCCAAATGATGCTTTGATTTGGTATCAGTCAGTGACCGAATGATGCTGTAACTGAACACATCTGTCCACAAAATCCTTCCATCCCAAGTGGCGAAATTCAAGTTGAGATCCATATTTCATCTCAATGAAAGCGCCCGTTTTCGCACAATTTTATCATACATGAACTGTATTCAGGGGCACAGATAATTGGTCGGCACCTCCTCCCGACACATCGGTAACTGGGATCCTCGTATAATTGCCAACAAAGCTATTCTCAGTTCTCATACCGGGGATCCAGAATACCGTCTTCTGTCGGAAGAAAGGAATCCAATCCGAAAGAATCCACAAGTGTTCGTATTCTGTAGCTTTGAGGATCCCTCTGACCCGCCGGACCCTTCCCTCTGCGAGGCTTACTGGGACTTACATGCGACACTGAGTGTACTTAAGTAATCAATGCATTCATTTATTAGGACAATTTTATTCCCTCTGAACAAGAAAAGTAACCTAATTACTTACAGCATTCCAGTGTGCATTAATCTCTACCAACACACAAAATTTGGTGTACTGCAAGAAATTCACACTGGTGTACCTTTTGCTTATCACTATATTCGATGCCACAAACGGAAGGATCAGCATAATATGATCGCTTCATGCATGGAAATGTTAACAAGCAATAAGGCAATCGCAAACATGTAGTATATACCTTTAATCTATATACTGGTAAAATATCTACCCAGTAAAGGTAAAGCAATCCCATTACAGGCCTGAACAGACCCAAAGGGTTCCAGGAAGTAAAGGTTCCCAGATTTCGTGACAACGGCACAGGATGGTGGTAGGTTGTCAGCCTTACGCACCTGCCGCCTTTACCCCCAGGAAATACTCCTGGCACTCATTTCTGTTAGAGGCCGAGTCGACCCCAGGACCATAATGCGATCGGAAGGATTATCATTCCTTAGTATTCAGCCTTGAAGGCCGGGCTTAGCAAGAACCAGAGCCCAGTCATGTGACCGGTATGGGTCTGGCACACTGCATCCTGGGCAAGTACTTTGGGGTAGTTTGCCATTGCTTTCCCCCGCCTTTAGACGTTCACACTTTAGCCGCCAGGTGCCTCCGTATGCAACGACGCGAGAAATCTTAGCAGAGAAAGGTGGAACTGTGGGCGAGAAAGATGTCCGGTAGTAATTTTTCCTAAATTCCGACTTCCATGTAAATTTAGGGATCTTTAACATGAAGCAAATCTACGACATGGGACCGGCGTGCTGAAGATTTTTTCGCCCTAAAAATCCGACGGCTTCGGCCGGGTTTGAACCTGCAAACTTGGGTACTAAAGGCCAGCACGCTACCTCTAGACCACCGAAGCCTTTCGGAAGAATTTTATGTCAATGAAAAATCCACTGACACAACCTGGGATCGAACCAGCGACCTTTCGATTTGTAGCACAGCACCTTAACCACTGTACCACCGCGGTCCCCATATCTACCCAGTATCCCAGGGGAGGGAGAAAAAAAAACACACATACACCACACACACACACACACATATAGTTGTGCACCTATGCAATGATTTTTAATTAATTTTTGACAATCCATAGCTGCCTACATAAAACTCCCGCAAAGTGTAATTGAAGAAATGAATCTTGAATTTTACCAAGAACCTTCAAGGTGCAGTTGAAGAAGTTCCAATTTGAAGAGATCATGGCAGCCAAAATGGTTCTGGGTATTAGATACTGCAACATTCGCTGGTCAGCATTGCAAAACGGCTATCGGGCCAGAAACGGCAAATTTTTGTTGGTTTCTGATGCCGCTAACTCCGTTCGGATAATAGTAATGATAATTTCGGAATTACAATAGGAGATGCCCACCTAATATACACCGACGCATGGCTGAAAGTAAGCCAAGATCACTAGAAATTTGTTCCCAGTACCTCATTCGTCCGCGGGTCTACCGAGGTTTTTCCCTTTAGAGACTAACCCATAGCTCACAAAACACTTCTACCAAGCAAGATCAGATGCAGATTCAAGTCCACTGCGAAGTTTGGGCGTGTCGGCTAACAGAGAGCTACTTCTAGGCTCGTTAGTACCTATTACATTTAAATCTTACACAGACGCCAGAAAAAATAACTTTATAATTCAGTAGAGGAACAAAACTTAGTAGGCCATATTTGTGATTCACACGGTGGTAACATTATTACCGTCTTAAGGAATGTGAGGCTGTGTAGTTTGGTAGATAAGTAGACAAGTTTTGAAGGAATATGGTGCGTGCTGTCTACATCTAAACATTGGGCTACCCTGAACTAGGGGACAAGAGGTTCCTCCAAATTGTTGATACTCGCCTACCAAACTTCACTGCGTCACATCCGACTAGCCCGTAATTTTAGTTCTTTTAGTGGTTTTTACAGGCCTATACTCGGACATGCAAAATATGCGATATAGAGTTATAAATACCGGTGAGATTTGGGACAAAGATTCCTTCTACACTTGTTAAAAATAACAGTGGCGTACCGAGGAGGGGGTTGGGGGTTGGGGGGGGTTCAACCCCCTCCCTCGGAAATTCCGAAGGCCCTCCAAAATCATGTCAAACTCAACCCGGTTGTGAAAACTGCGAAAATTGCTGAATTTAGGAAACCAACACCCCAAGATGTTCGGAAAAAAGGCAGCAAAATTCTAAAACTACCGTCGGTTCGCAATTGTTTTACATTAGCAATGACAAATAAATTGGTTGTCATCACAAATAGTCTTAAAGTACCAAAAATTAAGAAAATTTTACTGTATGAAATGACATTTCTTGTACCAAATTACAGCTGCCTCCAGAACCCCTGACTAGGGGGCTACCGCCCCTAGATCCCCTTCCTGTCTGTCCTCTGTCCTGAACTGAATTTGTTGAACACCCCCCCCCCCCGAACAAAATTCCTGGGTACGCCACTGAAAATACTGAGAAAAACGTCAACTAAACCACCCAAATTTGAGGCGGGCACCCTCCAGCAACAACTGAGACAAAAAAATCTCCATGCCATCCTGTCCACCCCGTACTGCGGGTGGTTGATTCTAGCGCCCAAAATGGAAACTCTCTTCTAACTCGCGTGAGGGATGACGCGACTAAGCACACTGTTGGCAGTATTTCCTCGGGGGATGAGATCGCATGATTCAAAACGCTAACTACCCCTCCTTCCTCTTGTGTTTTCAATATATCTCTCTCAGGATGTTTAATTTTCGATCACCGTCATACTATCTATCTTGTGCTTCCGCCTTGTTTTGACACAACACAGGAAAACGTCCGTTCGCTTCCAACCCTCCCTCGTATTCCCCACTTGTTAAAAGCGTTAGTAACTCCACAGCATGCCTTTCAGTATAAGACCCGCTGTTGACTTTGATCACGGCTTGTGTGCAACTACCCGCTTTACAGATTTACTATTTCGCAAACCATGTTGATACTATGTTAGCTATATAGAAGAAAGTAAAAGTGGTTAAGCTGTTCAAGAAATTCGTAGCCTTTGGGGTTAATTATCCCTCATCGTGTCAAAAAGGCCTGCCACTGTCGTTAGAGGGACAAACACAATCAAGAAACATCTTCTTTAAAACAAATTAATGGACTCCTCTTTTTGAAAGAGAGAGAAAGACAGAGAGAGAGATAGGACAGAGAAAGACCAAAGGAGAAGTGTTTTATGGAACGAAGCCGTCAGTTGCTAGGATTATATAGCGCCGATTGCAGACGAGTATATTGCAAACCTATCACACTCACGGAATGATACCGATAAGATAAAGGTGAAGTACTCTGAGAAAATCCTGTCTCAGTGCCGTTGTGTCCACCTAAGTTATCACACAGACTGACGTTGGATGAACTCAGGCCTTCGAACTGACAGGTCGGCGCCTACCTCACGGAGACAGGGCACTGTCAGGCGTCCAGGAAATTTTCGGTTTTTCGTGAGACCCGAAGGTCTGTCGACTGAGATCACCAGAACTTGCCACTGGTCCGTACAATACGCCATTTGATTCATTTTCACATCCTCACAGCATTTTAAAGTTAAATTTTAATATATTTTTTTCCAAGTATGCTTCCAAACTGATCTCTTCTTTTCAGTTTCTTCTATTAAAGTTTAATATGTGTATCTTAATTCACCGTGCGTCGTGTAAGTCTTCCTCATCTCATCCACCTTGATTTTTTCACCCAAATATTTAAGAAGGGTTGCAAATTATGAAAATCCGAAAGTTAAAGGAGGAGAAACAGTGAAAAGGGATGTACAAATAGAATGTGTGGCAGGAGAGAGAACAGACTGAGAGTAGAGGGGAGAGTTGCAAGGGAAATTTATCAACAGATCTTCAAGACCGTTAATAACATTAAATGATCCAGTCACCGCCTAACGGAAGACATTCTAATTCTACGTCTCCATTGCACATACAAACGAAGTAAACTAACAACTCGCACCAGACGATTGTATTAAAACTTCCGTGTCTGTTTATAGTGTTATTTCCGAAAACGCGAACATATAAATTGGACTTTAATAAGGTCATTTTGCAGAGATGGCACTTTACCAATTTTTGTTACAGTTTGTATAAGACAGATATGGATACCGTCAACATTTGGTAATGTTTAGGAAAAAAATCCTGTTGATGTTGGAAGCCACGCGAGACTCGAACAACATGAGTAAGTGTGGGGAAACTACATTTTTTTTTTAAATATTAGAAGTGGCGGTACGTGTAGTAACCACTGCGGTTTAGATGTTTCACTGGATTTTAAACTAGCGTCATTCGACGACAGGAAAGCAACAAGCGGCCTATCAACCCGGATTTTAATCTCTGAACCGCTGGTTCCATGTCTGAGACAGGACAGCCAGCAAGACAGAACTGTTTCCGTAATGTTACGCCATTACATCTTTACTTAACAGCTCCTAGGCGCCTCTTAGCTACATATAATGTCCCCAGTAACGTAATTAGCCATTCCATCCCACCCCAACGCCAACCCCTTGGTAACAAACCTTACTCTGAGGAAGTCACGTGACCGCATATTAGCCAAATGACATGAAGGGGAGAGAGACTTGAGTTTGCTTTTATCTCAACGATGCCACAACATTCCTCCCTCCCCTCACACACACACACACATGCACACATACACACACACACACACACACACTCAATTTTCTACTGTTGTGCGCTTAATTTGTTAAAGTCGTGATAGAAATGAAACTCGTTTTCCGAAAGTTGTCACCTCTCAGATCAAACGCCTAATCTACGTCGGTATATCGGCAAGGTACGGTAGTCACTTTTGTAAGCGACTTAGTTCGAATCTCGAATTAATGACTGGCTCTTTTGGCAGGTAATTCGTTGTCTTTCTCAGGCTCTGTTGTTAAAGCAAGCAGTCGCCGCCACATGCCCAGTCCTCACCCTTGATCATCTCGCTATCCGCTATCACATTCACGTCGCAGAATTGTAATACGTGCAGCTGGTGCAACATATGTAAACGTGACAATATATCGACCACTACCACAGTTGTACACAATGTCTCAGCCTTGTCACAAGCCGTCAGCTTTTATCTCCCAGACTTATTCCTTGTGCCCGGAGTAACAGAACGAAACGTACAAGTCTTGTTAAATAGCAAAAGTAAAATTGTCCCTCTCCACACCCTGAAGGCATGTAGGAGGAGCAGAAGCATAGCTCCACTCACTCTTAATCTCCACACTATATGGAGATGAATGGGTAACCTTACCGCTTGGCCGCTTTTCGCCCTGTAATTTACCTACGTACCCATTGAATAGGAGGCTGTTTGGGCCCCCGAAATCGGCCTGGACATTTTGGAGTATAAAAAAATTCCACTGCCGAGATCCGAACTCCGGACCGTCCAGCCCGTAGTCATAACCACATTTAATTTTGTCTACATGGCACCCACAGCATCCTAACGTGGAGACGACAATGCGAACTGGTAAAGTGCCATGCCTTCTCTCAGAACACTTGGAGCTCTTTGTGTTCTGAGAGTTTTCCCCTTAAGTGTTATTAAGAAGGAAGGACAGAAATGCAACAACGAAATGCGATCTCATGAAATCATTTTTCATATTCCCGCCCTTGCAGCCCTCTAACTGTGACGTGAGCTGCGTCTGTAAACATGGGCAATCACAGGCAGAGAGAAAAATGTGTACCGTAGGATATATGATTGAGTATTGCGTGGCATTTGTTACACTGACAGTAAGGGAACCACGCAGTACCCTGATGTGGAATGGAAAGTAAACAACGGCAGAAAAATGGGCAGAAACGGGAAATGAAGAAACATAAATGAAGAAAAAAATGAGTGAAAGTCATCGGAAAGAGACGAATCGATGAAAAACATCGATAGAAAGATAGTAGTATAAAAGAAGCAAACATAAAGGGAGGAATTTATGAAAAGGAATAAAAGAGAAAGTGGCAAGAAATAAACGTAGAGAGAAAGCAGGAAATAAAAATTTTAGAAGAGAGAGAAGTCGTGTGGATATGAGTTCAAGAAACAAGAAATAAAGCGAGAAAGAACAAAAGATGGTATGTAGCAAACGGGAAAAGAAGAAAGGCGGGTAGAAATAAAAGAAATAACACATGATAAAAGTGTAAACAAAGGTAGCAAAATGTAGGGAAAAATCGAAACAAAAACAAGTCCATAACACTGAGGAGGCACGAATAGGAGAGTAGGATATATGGAATGGCATTTTGTTTCTTAAGGGTTATTTAATGACGTCAATCGTCATGAACATATGGCGTCGGTAAAACACTTAGGACTGAGGGTGAAAGACCGGTAAACTGACAGTGACAAGGGAAAACCAAAGTACTCGGAAGCATTTTGTTGTTTTCATATATCTTCCTTTGTGCAACAATGAAATTAATCCGTAACAAACATTACACTCGTAACTTACAGAAACATATCAATTTTTAGGATTCCTAGGTTTCTGGACTTAGTCCATCATCTGGAATTCTAAAACGACCAAAACGATTTGTTCCTGTACGTAGATAAACGGTCGTGGAGGCACTACTGCTGTGACAGCACATCCCACTCAGCCTGTTCCGACTGGGTAGGCGCCATATCTCCACACCCTATCGCCTGAGAACGGGCATCGATCCAGTCCCCGAAACTTTTGTTTTTATATGAGGTGATGGTAGAAGTCCGAACATGTAATACCCCCACGTGGAATGCTGCATGGCTTCTGTGTCCATTTCTAAGGTGAGTCATCCCCGTTGTGTGTTGAAAAAACTAATGGTGAGTTAAATTCAGCCAGAAAACACAACTATAATAGTATGCTAAATGATGGTATTTATTAGCGAAGTAAATAACTACATGTTTCGGCTTATAGCAGCCATCTTCAGTTTAGACATATATGACACTCTTTTAGCAAAATTGTAATAACCTGAAGATGACCGCTATAAGCCGAAACATGTAGTTATTTACTTCGCTAATAAATACCATCATATACCATACTATTATAGTTGTGTTTTCTGACTGAATTTAACTCACCATTGGGTTTTTCTGTGCCCATTCACTCTGACGCAAAATCTGTGCCACTTGAAGTACAACACACACACACATCTGGTTACCAACGTTTTTAACATTTGGCAGTTTATATTTTCTACACAATCATTATGTTTAGAGATTGTTATGTGTGCATCCAGATTTAGTGTGGCTGTGACGGATTAACAAAAGGTTTAATGTCCTCTATTTCCCTAAAGATGGAGTTCCTTCTTCCTGCACCAAAAAATAGAACTTGCCATGGTACAAAAATCACGGCACCGCAGTAAAATATATAAACATTTATTGTCGCTATTAATTCTCTGCATCACTAAACTGTGACATGTCTTATTGCCCGTCCCTTTCATAACAACAGCCTTCGTCTCCTTATTCTACAGCTGTGTGTGTGTCACTCACATGGAATCCCGCAACACGTTTATAATCGATGCATAAAGAATGATAAATATTCCCAGTTGAAGAGCTGCCAACTGGCAGAAAAAGCTTAAACCTGGTAGTCTTTTGTTTGGTTGGTTCTTTGGTTGATTGGTTCGTTGATGGTTGGTGGATGGGTGCGTTATCTTCTACCCTGGAGATGGAGGCAAAACGTTTTTCCGAAACACCGGAAATTCTTAACAGACTACACGTAGTCACGCCCTAAAATTAATTTTTGAAGTCGCCATCCCAGTGACCTCAAATGTCACACAGCTGCATAAGTCTATTAACGACCAACAAATCCATTTGCTTGTCGTTACTACACTTTACCCATTTAATTAATGCACGGAATATGGAATATATCGAAGTGTCACAGAGCTATTTTAAAATTAGGTTTCGTCGTTGCTTTTCATTATCAGCCGTAACACCAACGCTATTGCATGCAACTACTGAAAAATCATGTTTTTAAGTGGCGAGGTTTATTTTTATCTCGCTATACGTGTTTCGGCCCGTTGAAGAAATTCTCTCCCCGGACGATATTTTTAATTCGCCGGAAAGGTAGGAGGTACATTTGTCTCTGTAAAGCCATAAACGCTTCTAGGGGTAGTGGAGGTATAGCTCTACTCGTTTCTTTCCTCGGCACTAGATGGAGTTAACTGGTCAGCCTCACGTCCCGGTCACTTTGTTCCCGAGGAAACAGCCCTGGTGTTTTTTTTTTTTTTTTTTTTTGAAGGCTGTATAAGCCCCCAGGCTGGGGGGG
>Ga0123355_10014852_pt1 | contig 12195 bp, 11 predicted proteins | sample TergutEmb28metaG_3_FD_89872 | JGI IMG/M metagenome (GOLD analysis project Ga0123355, IMG submission 89872) | Embiratermes neotenicus P1 segment gut microbial communities from Petit-Saut dam, French Guiana - Emb289 P1 | ecosystem: Host-associated > Arthropoda: Insects > Digestive system > Gut ...
AGCCGTCGTGAAAATATGGCGCGGTTATGAGCACGTTCCGTAGGCTTGGCGTCTTGAAGGACGCGATGTCCTGCTCTTTCTTGGTTACTAGAAAGTGACCAACTACAGATGTTTCGCTCTGAGGCCGCGAATGACTGAATTGGTATCCCTGTGCGATGCGCGTATTGCGGAAACATGGAGTGGAATTCATGGTGAATTCCGGTGAAGATCATCGTGCAGACCCGGCAGCGAGCAGCCATGAATCGCTGGGAACCGGTCTGAGCGCCGCCTCAGACAGAGAGGTCCGCCTTGCTACAAGAATCTGCCCAAGAGGTTTCGTTCTGGATCGATGACCGAGAAGTCAGAGCAGCCGCAGGCTCGCAGCTTCTGAAGGCGGTCCTCACCGTCCACCGAGATTCCACACATCTGCTACCACTCGGATCTGAAGGGGCCGGTCCGCAGTTGCGATACGTGCCTTGTCGAAGTCAACGGAGAACTCGTTCGCTCCTGTGCCGAGCAAGCAAGTCAAGCAGGGCGCAAAGGTCAGAGCACTTTCGGACCGCGTCACATCTGCAAAGGTTATTGCGCAGGGCGGAACCTCTTCAACCCGGATGCTTGGAATTGGGACAACGCCACCGCTGTCGCAATAATAAATGGGACGATGCCTTCGATGAGTGGACGCCCGCCCAAAATGGGTTGTTTTGTCAGGTCGCTTAACGCTCCCTGCACCCGATCTGGAGCCGGCGCCCGAAGAAATCCTGAGCGTAGCGAAGGATCCCCTCCCTTATGAGATTTTGGGAGAAATTATGGTGCGCCCGGAGAGATTCGAACTCCCGGCCTGTTGCTCCGGAGGCAACCGCTCTATCCAGCTGAGCTACGGGCGCTCTTTTCACGTAGGGTATCACATTTCTTAGGTCACAAACTGAACCCTTTGGCAACCGCTCCAGACGAGTTTTTGACCGAAAAAGCATGGGAAAATCCTGTCATTTTGCTTTGCGGCCGAACTTCGGTGGGCGGCTGTGGTGAGTGCGGGCCTGGATCTGCCAGCAATACACCCTTAAGGAACATATCGCCAGGCGTCCTCAACGAGTCCATCCCTCGCAAAGAGCGGCACAACAGCCTAACGCGCCAAGTTACGCCATACAGCTTTCAGTGGAGTGCTCAGTTGTGTCGAAGCTGAGAGAATGGCTCTACTTGGGTCGGGTGACTCCTTCCCCATTGTCGTCCACGCAATAGTCATCCGCTTTTTTTCGGTGCCGAATAAAAGGGGACCGGACCTGACCAGTCCGATCCCCGTCAATCCTTTGTGAAAGAGCGGCACAGCCTAATGCGCCAACTTACGCCATACAGCGTTCACTGGAGTGCTCACTTGTACCGAACCTGAGAGGATCGCCTTCATTAGGTAACAGCACTTGGAAGCGCTGCGGTGCTGAATGAAAGGGGGGACCGTCCGATCCCCCCTACACCCCTGGGAAACGGGGAAAACTTCATTGGGAATAAAAAGGGCCGGCCTCAAAAGCCGACCCCCAAACTGTTTCCCAGCCGACCATGAAGCAGCCTTTCCAGCTGCGCGTTCTCATAACAACGTCAGGTCCAGCTCTTCCGCTAGCTTCAAGACACTCCAGCTCTTCTTTCCGGGGCGGCAGTCGGACGGTGCTCTGGTGCAAGGACGAGCACGCAATCAGTTGCTAACCTTGTGCGGGGATCGGACAGTGCGTTCCGGCCCCATTTCTTGCTTTTTTGGGGCCAATTGGTGGGCCGGTGGATGTGAGGGTTCACCACCAGCAGCGCAATGGGTGGTGGAACGTTGTTTGCGGCGCGGACGTGGGAGGGACGAGAGAAGCGGCGAAGTCGAAGGCAGCGGCAGAGCAAGTCCTGCCGCAGGCGAAGAAAACGCCAGGCGGCAATGTCGGGGGACCAGGCCCACCGGAGAAATCAGATTGAGCACTGAATGGCGTGAATTGACAGTCTTGTGTGTCTTGGCGTTCTACTTTGTGGTGGCATTTGTGGCTGGCTGGAAGTTTCTGGACAGGCTTATACGAAAAAAGAAGAGGAAAACAGATCTCGCTGGCAGCGATTCGATGGAGAAGTAGCCAGTCACGCTGCGCTCGACTAAGGGGACCGGACCCCCCAGTCCGATCCCCGTCGCCTGAGGTACAATTCCTTTCGCGCTGGTCTCTGGCGCAGGAACCCTCCACCTTCCTTGAACACGTTAGTCCTGACAAAGTAGCGAAAGACCCATAATGACGGTAATGACGACGTGTGAAGTCCTCCTCTCCACCTGAGGCTGCATATTCCAGGATGAGTGCCGTTGCCAAAGTTTCCGTCTCTGAAGCCGGAATAAGTAAAGGAACTGGTGGCCTGCATTCGAGCCAGGAAGACGTAGGACAAAGCCCTTAGACTTCTGTGCAACGTGACAGTTTACGACGCGGTGTCGAGTGTGCGAGTGTGGTTTCTGGAAAAAAGCGACGAAGCCCAGTGGCATAACAGGGCGACGATCCGGAGGCCGGGAACTCCGGTCACTGGGCTTGCCCTTTCGCTCCCGCCTTCATAAAAGTGTTGCAACAATGTGGTGTCTGCGTCACATACTCGCCACTCTCTCTCTTCGAATGTGACGTAGACGCCACATCTAACTCTCTCTGGTGTGATCTTTGCCTACGCATCGGAGGAGCGTCGATGAAATACTCTGTCGTGCCCCACCGTTGCACAGTGCAACCCGATCAGCGTCCTTGCGCAACTCGCGTTCGTGTCACTCTACGAGCCGGTAGGGAAAAACGACCGACCACGGGGCGTAGCGATTGCTGCCCGTATTTTGACGGGAGTCATGGATCGCCCTCCTGACACGCATAAGTGCTGCGGGACGGTTCAGGTGGTTCTACCAGCGATCGCGCCGGGCGCCGCCACCGTGGCTGCGTTCGCGTCCGCCGCCACCACTGCCAACCCGCTCGGCCTTGGGCCGTGCTTCGTTGACATTGATGGTGCGTCCGCCAACCTGTGCGCCATTCAGCGCTGCAATCGCCTTCTCTCCGTCTTCATTGCTGGACATCTCGACAAATCCGAACCCGCGCGAACGCCCAGTTTCGCGGTCCGTCAGTATGCTCACGCGGTCCACTTGTCCGTAGCTTTCAAACAGCTGCCGGAGTTCGTCTTCATTGGTGTTGAAGCTGAGATTCCCCACGAAAATGTTCTTCACGCGTCTGCCTCTGCATTGAGCTGTCGGGAGTGCGAGCGATTCGGTGACTTGGCAGGTCGGGAGGGCCTTTCCTGATTGCAACCGGAGCTGGCAACAGTCGAATGCGGCAGGCAGTATAGCAGGTTTTTCGCTGCTGACTTGTCAAATTAGTGTTTCACTCGCAGATCCGAAACGGCGATCAGCACTGGTCCACCTTCCAGTATCCCTCGGAGTGGAACCCCACCTGGAGCAGCCGGTTCCTGGGGTCGTGCCGCTTGCCGCACCCTGGACACACCAGATACCGGCTCCACCCCGTTCCCTGATGATCGTGGTTCTCGGCCACGGCAAACGTCGTACCACAACTGCAGGGAACCAGGAGCATGCGCAGGTGCGCCCCTTGGTTGGTGGCATCGGATTTGCCGGCTTGTTTCATCCTTCTTCAACCGCTGCGAGCGAGCTCTTCTTTCTCTTGTTTGCCTGCAAAACTTTCTTCCGCAGACGCAGCGACCTGGGCGTGACCTCCACGAATTCGTCATCGGTAATAAACTCGATCGCCTGTTCCAGGTTCAACGGCTTGAACGGCACCAACCGGATCGCCTCATCCGCCGTCGATGCCCGCATATTTGTCAGCTTCTTCTCGCGCACGGCATTCACGTCGAGATCAGTATCTTTCGCGTTCTCGCCGATGATCATGCCTTCGTAGAGGTCGACGCCCGGCCCGATGAAAAGCTCCCCGCGCTCTTGCAAGCCCCACAAGGCGTAGGCGGTCGAGGTTCCCGGACGATCGGCGATCAGCGCCCCCGTCAGCCGATGGGGAATCTCGCCCTGCCATTCCGTGTATCCACCAAACAGCGAGTTCATGACGATCGTGCCGCGCGTGTCGGTGAGCAGCTGGCTGCGCAGCCCGATCAGACCCCGGCTCGGCACCCGGAATTCAATCCGCACGCGGCCATAGCCATGATTGTGCATGTTCGTGACTTCACCCTTGCGCGATCCAAGTTGTTCCATCACCACGCCGACGAATTCCTCGGGCACATCGACCGTGAGATGCTCCACCGGTTCCATCAGCTTTCCATTCATCCGCTTGGTCACGATCTCCGGCTTACCCACCATGAGTTCGTACCCCTCGCGTCGCATCATTTCGATCAAAATGGAAAGCTGCAGCTCGCCACGGCCCAGCACCTTGAACGAATCCGTCGAGCCCGTCTCCTCGACCCGCAGCGAGACATTGGTGAGCAATTCCTTCTCCAGCCGTTCGCGCAGGTTCCGCGACGTGACGTAGGACCCGTCCTTGCCCGCGAACGGCGAACTATTCACCGTGAACAGCATCGCGATCGTCGGCTCATCAATCGCGATCGGCGCCAATGGCGCCGCTCTTTCCACTTCGGTTATCGTCTCGCCAATCGTGATCCCTTCAACGCCGGCCACGGCCACGATGTCCCCAAGTTCAGTCTCGGTGATATCGGTCCGCTTCAATCCTGAAAACGAAAACAGCTTCGTGATCTTTGTCTTCTGTAACGTCCCGTCGAGCTTCGCGATGGCGACCTCTTCGCCCGTAAACATTTTCCCGTTAAACACGCGCGCAATCGCCAGCCGACCCAGATAGTCGCTGTAATCCAGATTCGCCACCAGAATCTGCAGCGGTCCCGCCAGATCCCCCTTGGGGGGCGGAATCGTCTTCAAAATCGCATCAAACAGCGGCCGCAGATCTGTTCCGCCCTGAATCTCGGTCGTAGCCGTCCCGATCTTCGCATTGGTGTAGAGTACCGGAAAGTCGAGTTGTTCTTCTTTGGCGTCGAGATCAATGAACAGGTCATAGATCTCGTTCAGCACTTCCTGCGGCCGCGCGTCCGCGCGATCGATCTTGTTAATCACGACGATCGGCGGCAGCTTGGCCTCCAGCGCCTTGCCCAGCACGTATCGTGTCTGCGGCAGCGGACCTTCGCTCGCATCGACCAGCAGCATCACCCCGTCGACCATCTTCAACGCGCGTTCCACCTCGCCGCCAAAGTCGCTGTGGCCCGGAGTGTCGACAATATTGATCTTTACGTCGTGATAGAAGATCGCCGTATTCTTCGCCAGAATCGTAATCCCGCGCTCGCGCTCCAGCTCGTTCGAATCCATCACCCGCTCAGCGACCGCTTCGTTGGCGCGAAACGTCCCGCTCTGTTTCAACATGGCGTCTACCAGCGTAGTCTTCCCGTGGTCGACGTGCGCAATGATGGCGATATTGCGAATGCCTGAACTCAAAACAGAATCCTTCCCGGTTTTCCGTGCAATACCACTTTACTATGCGATGATCGAATTATGGATACGGAACTTGAACAACGCCTCAGTATGGTCAGGGCGGAGGTTGCAAGGAGACTTTCATCCGTTTTTAAAGCTTGGACCGTCGAGGGCGATACCGTCCTGGGCCCGGGCACTCTGGCGGTGAGAGTTGAGGACCAGCATAAACAAGGACCAAACCACTTCGACCTGGGCTTCGTTCTGAACCGGGAGCGGAGTGATGTTCCGATTCTATGGGATTGTGTGGCCGGGTTAGGGAAAACCGAGGCCAACATGATCGCGAGGGCCGTCGATACCTGGGCGATGTCCACCGCTGCTACCTTCCTCGAGATGCTTGTCCAGGACGGGTCCTTTGCGTCTCACTTCGCCTGCGATCATCCCCATGGGTGCCCGGGATGGCATGTGATCCACAGTCCCGTTACCGCATTCGGATTAGGAACGGGGCCCCAGGATCTCCAATCCTGGGTTGGCGGCACACCGCTTCTGCCAACACTTGGTCCGATGGTCGCGGCGGCTTTCGATCGCCCGATGCTGAACGGCGTAAAGATTTTCCTTGCTGGACATGATCAGAACGATGTCGCAGAGGTTCGAGTCAATGGCGTCCGCCATGAGCCTGCAAGTCGCCGCCTGCAATACATGCAGTGGCCGAGAACGAGGGAGCCCGCGTTTGCCCGGTGCTATTGGCTTTTCGTACACAAACAAGACGTGCTGATGGATGGCAAGCTGGGGAGTGCGTAACCCCGAAATAGCACTTCCCGACTTTGTGGGCGAGCCATTGCCGGGGGGAATTGAGCGGCGACCGAGAGCGTGCCTTGGTTACAATCAGAAGTGGGAACCGAAATCCTGGGAAATCCGCCGATGAGATCCGCCACGAAGGGAATCACGATACTTTTGAAAACCGCAATTCTGGTCGCCACCGCTCTGCCGCAGTTGCCCTCGAACGCCGCCGCGTCGAAACCCGACACGCAATTCGGGCCAAGCAATCCTTTCTATGCTCCCAGCCCCCTGCCGCTCGAGGCGCCGCCGTTCGACAAAATCAAAGATACCGATTACCAGCCTGCCATCGAGGCGGGCATGGCCGAGCAGCTTCGAGAGGTCCGCGCGATCGCCGACAGTTCCCAGCCGCCGACGTTCGAAAACACAATCGTCGCGCTCGAAAAGTCTGGCCAGTTGTTCAACCGCGTAATGCAGGTGTTCAATGCCGTCACCGGTGCAAATCTGAGTCCGGCGCTGGAGAAGGTCCAGGAAATCGAAGCTCCCAGGCTCGCCGCTCACAAGGACGCCATCTATCTCGACTCGAAACTCTTTGCCCGCGTCGAAGCCATCTATAAAGAACGCGAGTCGCTGAAACTCGACCCCGAATCGCTGCGCCTGGTCGAGCACTACCACCAGGCGTTCGTCCACGCCGGGGCGAATCTGTCTGAGGCCGACAAAGCTGCACTGAAGAAACTCAACGAAGAAGAGTCCACGCTTTCAACCGCTTTCGGCACGAAGCTTCTGGCTGCTACCAAAGCAGCGGCCTACGTCACAACCGACAGGAACGCCCTGGCCGGTCTGAGCGAGACTCGCCTGAAAGGTGCCGCGCAGGCAGCGACCGACCGCAAGGTCAGCGGCTACGTCATCCCGCTGCAGAACACAACCCAGCAGTCCGATCTGGCCGCGCTCACCGTCCGCGAAACCCGGCACACGATCTTCGAGAACTCCTGGAATCGCGCCGAGCGCGGAGACGCGAATGATACGCGCGACACTATCGCCCGCATGGCGCAGGTCCGCGCACAAAAGGCCAGGCTGCTTGGCTTTCCCAATTTCGCTGCCTGGAAGCTGGAAAATCAGATGGCCAAGACTCCAGAAGCCGCCATAAAATTCATGGACGAACTCGTCCTTGGCTCCAGGGCAAAAGCCGCGGCCGAAGCAAACGACATACAGGCCTTGATCGATGCTCAGAAAGGCGGCTTCACCCTCGAGCCGTGGGATTGGGACTTCTACGCCGAGCAGGTTCGAAAGGCAAGGTACGATCTCGACGAAGATCGAATCAAACCGTACTTCGAGTTGAACCGCGTGCTCGAAGACGGCGTCTTCTATGCCGCCAATCAGCTTTACGGCATCACCTTCAAAGAGCGCCACGACCTTCCGGTCTATCACCCGGACGTGCGCGTCTTCGATGTCTTTGACGCCGACGGCAAACAGCTCGCACTGTGGTACTGCGACTACTTCAAACGCGACAACAAAAACGGCGGGGCGTGGATGGACGTTTTCGTCAATCAATCCAGGCTGCTCGGCACGCTGCCGGTTGTATACAACGTCGCCAACTTCACCAAACCCGCGCCCGGCCAGCCCGCTCTGCTCAGCTTCCGCGACGTTACCACGATGTTCCACGAGTTCGGCCACGCCCTGCACGGCATGTTTGCCAACACCATGTACCCTTCCTTGTCGGGAGCGCAGGTCGCCCGCGACTTCGTCGAATTTCCTTCGCAATTCAACGAGAACTGGGCGAGCTATCCCGCGGTGTTCGATCACTACGCGAAGCACTACCAAACGGGCGCGCCTATGCCCGCGGAGTTGGTCGAGAAAATCAACAAGTCAGCGAAATTCAATCAGGGCTATGCGCTGACCGAGGTCCTGGAGGCCGCCGAGCTCGACATGCAGTGGCACATCCTGCCCGCCGGGGCTCCGCTGGAGAAGCCCGACGATTTCGAAGTTCAGGCGTTGAAGAGCAAAAATCTTCTCCTCGGCGCCGTGCCTCCTCGCTATCGCTCCAGCTATTTCGCGCACATCTGGCAAGATGAATACGCCGCCGGCTACTACGCCTACCTGTGGAGTGAGATGCTCGATCACGCCGCCTTCCAATGGTTCCAGGACCACGGCGGCATGACTCGCGCCAACGGAGACCGCTTCCGCCAAATGATCCTCTCGCGGGGCAACACCCAGGAACTGGGCAAGATGTACTCCTCGTGGCTGGGCGGAGAACCGACCATTGAACCCATGCTCAAGTTCCGCGGCCTGGTGCCAGAGACCGCGAACCAGTAATCGCAGCTGTGGATAAACTGGGGTCCCCGCTTCTGGCCGGTCTTGCCAGAACTCGCGAATCTCGATCGGACCACCAGCACCGAAATGCAACCTAAACGGTTGCCGGATCACCGCTCGCAATCAGCTCAGTCCCGGCTTCCACACTCCCTTCGGCCCGCACGCGCAGCCGGTACCAAACCACGATCGTCACCAGGGAAAACACGAAGATGATCGTCGACACGGCATTAATCTCCGGGGTGATCCCTCGCCGCAGCCGCCCCCAGATTTCGAGCGGCAATGTATTGTCGCGCCCGATCAGAAAAAAGCTGACGGCAATCTCATCCATCGATAGCGTGAAAATCAGGAGCGCAGCTCCCAGAATCGGCAGCTTCAGATTCGGCACTGTCACGCGCCAGAATGTCTGCCAGTAATCCGCCCCCAGGTCGAGCGAAGCCTCTTCCTGTGCCCGATCAAGCTTCTGCAAACCCGCGAAAACTTCGGTCGTCGCTACGGAAATGAGTGCCGTTCCGTGCCCCAGCATGATCGTCAGCAGGCTGAGTTTCAGGTCAATCAAGTCGAACAGCATGAGCAGAGACAAGCCCGTGATGATGCCCGGCAGGATGAGAGGCAGCAGCACAAGCCGCCGGAACAAAGCTTTGCCGGGAAAGTCAGCCCGATCCAATGCCAAAGCGGCCGGCACTCCAAATGCCAGGGCGATCACCATCGCCGCCAACCCTACCTGCAGGCTGTTAAAGACCGAGTCCCAGATCGGCCCATCGCGGAACAACGTTCGATACCAGTCCAGCGTCAAGCCCTGCGGGGGAAACCCTCCAACCCCCTGCCCGTTGAACGAATAAACGATCAGGACGGCAATCGGCAGGTACAAAAACGCAAACACCGCCGCGGCGTGCCCCAGCAGCCAGGTCGAGCGCGGCGCAGATGAATTTGGCGGTCGGGTCACCGCAAACCTCCCTGCGGATCGTGAGCAGCGCTGAATCGCCGCAAGCCAGCGCTCAAGGCAGGGCGGCCGCGCAGCGGCAACAGAATTGAGCTCGGGGCGCAAGCCCTGCTTAGCCGTACCCACCGGCGCAAGCCACCGAGCGGGGAAACCATGGTTACGCCGCCAATGCTTCCGGTCGCGAACATGGGAAAGTCGTCCCTCAGGAAAAGCTCCATTTCTTTTCGATCCGCTCCGACAAAAACAGCAGACTCACCACAATCCCCAGCATCCCCAGCGAAATCGCCGCCCCCAGCGGCCAGTTGTAGGCCGCCCCAAACAAGCTCACCACGATGTTTGAAATCATGATTCCGCTCGGCCCGCCCAAAAGCAGCGGCGCCAGAAAATCCCCCAGACTCAACACGAACGCAAACGTGGCGCCTGTTACAACTCCAGGAATCGACAGCGGAAAAATCACCTTCCAAAAGGTCTCGACCGGTGTTGCCCCCAAGTCGTGCGAAGCCTCGACAAGATTGCGCGGGATATGCTCGAGCGACGCGTAGATCGGCAAAATGGTAAACGGCGTGTAGATGTGAGTCAGGGTTAGAACAACCGCAAACGGGCTGTACAAAAGAAAATCCAGGGGATGACTCGTCACATGCAAATACTGCAGCAGGGTATTCAGGACCCCGTCGGACCCCAGAATCGTTTTCCAGGCATAAGCTCGCACCAGATAACTCACCCACAGCGGTATGATCACCATCTGATAAAGCAGATCTTTCCGCTTCCCCGCATAAAACGACAGAAAATACGCCAGCGGATATCCCAGCAGCAACGAGAACAGCATGACGCGCGCCGCAATCCACATCGACCGCAGCAGGGTCTCCCAGTATGTGGCTCTCGCGAAAAGTTCTTTGTAGTTCCGCAGGCTCCAGGAATGAACCACGATCTGGGCCTCAGAGACCGACCAGAAGCTATAGCAGAACATCAGCACATAGGGCACCAGCAAAAACAGCGCCACCCACGCCAAGGGCGGCACGGTCACGGCAGTTTTGTACGCGCGGGAAAACATCAGTTCCTCTCCGGAGACTCGCCCACGGTCACCGCATCGGCCGGACAGAATTCCAGTTCAACGTTCTCCTCCGCCAAGCCTCTCGCGGTTCGCACCACCAGCACCAGTCCGTCCGCGCACTCCACGCGAGTCAGTTCCATAGCCCCATGAAACGCCCGCGTCAACACCCGGCCACGCACCCGAACTGCACCGGAAACACCCGCGCCTCCGCTCAAACGAAGATGTTCCGGGCGCAGCGAAAACAGCGCTGGCCCATCGGGAAGGGACGCAGTCCACGACAGCGGCCCGCACCGCACCACTCCGTCCTGCACCCGGCCTTTCAGTAAATTCGTGTGACCGATGAACTGGGCCACATAAGCGGTGGCGGGATGGCTGTAGATCTCCCGCGGGGTCGCCACCTGCTCCAACCCGCCCGAGCGCAGCAACGCAATCCGGTCCGACATCACCATTGCTTCTTCCTGATCATGCGTGACAAATAGAAACGCGATCCGGACCTCGCGCTGCAGTGATTTCAATTCCACCTGCATTTGCCGCCGCAGATTCGCATCGAGCGCCGAAAGCGGCTCATCGAGCAGCAGAAGCCGGGGGCGGTTCACCAGCGCCCGGGCCAGTGCCACGCGCTGCTGCTGTCCGCCGCTGATCTTGGACGGCTTCTTCGCCGCGTGCACCGACATTTTCACTTTGTCGAGCGCCTCGGCTACGCGTTGCGCGATCTCCGCCTCAGGCCGCCTGGCCACCCTCAGCCCGTACGCCACGTTCTGTTCGACCGTCAGGTGCGGAAACAGCGCGTAGTGCTGAAAAACGGTATTCACCCGGCGACGGTAAGGAGGCTGTCGATCGAGTCTCTCGCCGCCCATCCATATCTCGCCCGACGACGCGCTCTCAAACCCGGCGATAATCCGCAGCAGCGTGGTTTTCCCCGACCCGCTCTCGCCAAGAATGGTGAGAAACTCGCCCTCGGCGACGTCCAGTGAAACATCGCGCAGCACGGCATTTCTGCCAAAGCTTTTGGCCACGTTACGAATGTCGAGCAGAGTCGTCTTAAGGGAGGATTGCGCGTCCTTGGTCGCACCCAGAGAGCTCGTCAGAGAAGCCATGCCATATCCGTTTAACGGGGGCCCCATTTCTCGCGCGTTCCGGGAGCGGGAAGCGGGGAATTACTGCGCCGCCTTCACATCGTTCCAAATCTCCGTATACTTTGTCCGTCGCGGCACGTTCTGCCAGAAATAAAGCCGCTTCTGATAGCTGTCGACGTCATCGAGGTGCAACGCCTTCGCTTCCCCGGCTGTCATCAACTGCCCTGCCTGCGGATTCGCCGGCACATAATGCGTCTTGTCGGTCACAAGTTTCTGGGTCTTGGCGCCAACCATGTACTCCAGAAACTGGTAGGCGAGCTCTTTATTCTCGCTGCCGGCGGTAATCATGAGGTGGTCAATCCAGCCAGTCGTGTTCTCCCGGGGAATCGTTTCTCCCGCCGGAAATCCCGCCTTGTTCAGATCCGCCGTATTGAGCGGCCACCCCATCGCAATCACGATCTCATGGCTCTCAAACAGATTCGTCAACTCGCCGCCGGTGGCCCACATCTTGCGCACGTTCGGCTTCAGTTCCAGCAATTTCTTTTTCACCGCCTCGAGTTCCTGATCGCTGAGGTTGTAAAGATGCGACGGATCGGGCTTGTCATACCCCAGCACCTGCGCCGCCATGTATACGGTCGACAGGTCGTCCCACACTGCGACCTTTCCC
>Ga0123355_10014854_pt1 | contig 12195 bp, 5 predicted proteins | sample TergutEmb28metaG_3_FD_89872 | JGI IMG/M metagenome (GOLD analysis project Ga0123355, IMG submission 89872) | Embiratermes neotenicus P1 segment gut microbial communities from Petit-Saut dam, French Guiana - Emb289 P1 | ecosystem: Host-associated > Arthropoda: Insects > Digestive system > Gut ...
GCAGCAAAGAAACTGTATGCAAATTGAACAAGAATAACGCAACCTGATTGTGACAGTTCCTCATGCTTAGCAGGATAATTGTAGATTTGAAGTGTGCGCTACTGGTATAGTTTATTTAACAGAGTACCCTGCTATAATATGAGCCTGAAGGTTTCTGATTATTGTCTGTAACAATATTTAGGGCATTACCCATTGACCCCGGTATTTAACGACAACGTATCGATGGGTGTTTCTGCTTCCTTCATGAGGCGACAAAATATTGGAAAGGACTCCTACGTAGTTAGGTCCTTAGCCCCAAACTCTGGATCTTGGTGCAGGATACGAATCCCTACTCCATCTTATTACTATCTGATGGAAATATCGCCGTTTTACGAAACTTTGCTTTTGAAAAGCTGGACGATCGGGAACGCAGTGCATTATATTGCATTATGTTGACTAGTTTTCTGTTTAAAAAATCCAGTTTTTTATAGTATTTGTATCCAACTTTTTAATCCTTCCGGCCGCACTATGGCCCGGGGGTACAGTCAGCCTTTAACAGAAATGAGTATCAGTGATGTCTTATGGCGGTAAGGGCGGCCGATGCTTAGGGCTGACGACCTTACCACCTTCATGTGCCGACTGTCTGGAAAATGTGGGAGCCTCAAACTCCTCAAGCCCTCAGGACGTGTCTAGGTCTTTATAGCATATCCAACATGACGTAACTTCCTATTAATTACTAGGAGACACATTGACTGGGCTATGGGTTGGACGACCGAGGAATCGTGGGTCGGTTCCCGACAGAAGCAAGGGATTTTTCTTTTCCCAAAACATCCAGCGCACCTCTGAGGCCTGTCAAGCCTCTCATTCAGCAGATACCCGGGGTAAAGCAGGCGGGGCGTGTAGCTGACCTTTCACTCCTATCTAGAGCCGAAGTTAGAAATGGTTAGAGCTCTACCTCCATTTCCCTGTATCGTCATGGCGTGTACAGAGACTGCTTTACCTTTTTAATTTTATATATCAAATTGAATTGCAATTGACATGGAGTTACAGCAGGTAAAAGTATGGTGTGTTTTACGAATAACATATGAGGGTTTGATTGAATCGATGCTGTTTTAATTAGGCAGAACCTGAGGACGCAAGCAGTTAGTTTCCAAAACGATGTAATTAAGTACCGGTGACGACGGACAGAGTCCTTACTAATGTTGGTGATGTAATTCATGTGAATCCATTGTCAAGAATTTATTTGTTATAGGGTTTGTCGTATAGACTAATTATGTATTTATTAGTGTTTATGCATCCACATACTCTTAATTAAGCCCTGTACTTTTCTCCTCCCTTTCCTTGTAGAGTGAAAAGATTTTTTATGTCTTGTGTGGTCTTCTTGTTAGCTGGCATGCTATCTTCGGCGGGATCGTGGAACATCCGGCCGCAGCAGAGCATAAACACGACAAGTGTTAATGTCTTGTGCAATGTAGGGTAGACGGCTATACCCTCGGGTTACACTTTGTATTGTGTTTCTTTTTCTTTGGCCTTGACTTAGCTTGTTAGTTTAATTACTGCGTTTCCAGCCGTATACAAATGCTACAAATTTTCTTCGCCTTAAGTCTCTTCCTCAGGATCTTGTGAAGCTTTCCTAGCCAACTGAGGATTATTTGAAGTCTTTTGACCCTACAGCAGTAATGTTATGGGACAAATGTCTATAGATTGCATTGCCTCTAAATGTAAGAAGAACGCGTCGTAGAGATTAGAGGTTCTTAGGGCGATGAACGGCTGTCCGTGATGTTACGTCGTCTAATCTAGTACAGTGGTACCTATCTTCGGACGTATACGTCGTCCCATCACAGAAGAGAGGTTATAAACTTCTTGCATGTCCGTGCCCTTAAATACATGTAGTCCCTGTCAGATATCTGTTAAACTGGTATGAAAAAACCCACATCAGATCTCATATAAAGCCTCGTAAAATGCCTTTTGTGTGTTTTGTCTTTAAATTCGGAGTGTCGACGAACCGCATTTCTTTGAATTATTTAGGCTATATTGCACTGGGATTTAGTAGTTATTTAGTGAACTGCAGTAAGTATACTTTAATTTTCACTAATCTATGAGACGGGTGAACGTCGCTGTATGCTTGCTTATTTTCTTACGTCTACTGAAATCATATTGATATTTCATTCTGTTGTGCCCAGTAAAGCGAAATGTAAATGTGGCAGTTGTCAGAGAATCGTACCTGTGTACAACCATATTCATACTCCTTAAAAAAATCAACACTTGCCTTTCCGAAATGTGTCACGGATCAGGCAAACAGGATTTACAGATATTAATGCACATTTTAATCGGTTAGTACATTCTTCCATTAGTCATCAGTCCAACTCTATATGCCTATACGGTGTCACGGATGCGTACAACAGGAAAGAAACATCAGTAAAACTGCTCCATTCGGATGTGTTAAAAAATGTGCCAGTCATTCGTGTGCGTGGCCAAACTGCAGACTGCGTGTACTCATATCACTGCCCACGAGATTTTTTTTTTTTTGTTTTGTTTTGTACGTCTGTCGTATTGTTGACTTTGGTTTTAGCTTTGGATCGTCTTTGGGTGGCATCATAATAGCGTGTTCCCAAAGCCTTGCGACAGCCTTGTTTTGAAATGTTATATGCGTGAGCAGGATAGTGTAAATGTATTGATATGTTTTCAGTCAGACTCTTGGGGTATCATGGGTTTCCGTTCTTTTCATTCATTACTGCCGATGGCGTTACAAAAATGTTCCGTTTCACAGAACGTGTCGGTTTATATTGGCCAGCCCTGCGGGCCTGTTTCTCTATGCAAAGTACTTGTTTGTTCCACCATCCGGAACTCTTATTTTCAGTTGTAGATAAAACAAAGAAGCCAGCGAACCTGCCTTGCTGTTCGCTTAAGTTACTCCACGCGATAAGGACTAAATTGTTTCGGTTATCGTAGAAGCAGTACACTGTGTCGTAGTAGGGCCGAGTACAGAATCTACGTACAGCGTTATATTCGAGGATCTTAAGAATCATTTACGTAATAATTGTTGGATAAAGAAGTGTGGTACCGTATTTTCTCGATTCCAAGACTGGCCATCCCCCTTGCACGCGTCTGTGCGTAAGGAAGGGCTGCAGCATTCATATCAGCATGTCTGCCTTTCTCCGGCCCAATGAAGCACTTGCTGATTGTCTTGCACGCAAATGTGGAAGCACTGTCTTACCTCCAACAATGAACATTTCCGTCACGTATTGTATATTTACGTCGTGCAGCTCTTCTCTTACTCTGCTGAGTACATGACGGCTTTCCTTTTTGATGCTGCGTCAAAACGGGCTCATTTCGAAGGCACTGTAAAGTGGCAATTAGCTGTGATTCTTTGGAGTTGAAATCTTATGGAAAGCTTAAAATACACCCACCTGTAGCACAAAGCGTATCCAACGGTGAATTGAAACGGTAACCGAATGTCCAACAATGCCAACAATACCCACCCCCAGCTCCCCTTCCAGACGTTGCATTGTAACACAGTTTTTAAGACGCAACAAATGACCTCTGGCCGATCTCTTTTTTATAGCAGAGCATTAAGTGGTGTTAAAGCTACTTGGTATTTGCTGCCCCCAAGACCCTATTCGGTGCTTTATACCTCATCACACGTAGCGATGTTTTTAATGTCCCTTGTAGCTATTTCTGGGTTTCCTGTCTCGTTACTAGTGTTGTAAATATGAAGATGTGCCTTGCATTTTGGCCAAACAGTGTAACATTTTGACATCGATTCTTTGATGCCATAAAATGTAAGACGCACCCCGATTTCCGAAAATTTAGAATGTGAGAAAATACGTCCTTCGAAATGGAGAAAATACGGTAGTTTGACTGCTTTGCATTGCCTTTATCAACAGTCTTGAACAGAGGAATAGAGCCCATTCCCGAAAGGTCTTGTAGGCCTGAATCCTACATACCATATATGTCCGAAATTTGGTCTTTGAACTTGAAGGTGAAGCCGAACAGCTAAGCCTGCAAGAAATTATTAACCTCCACTCCAGCAAAAGATTCTGCCTCTCGCGCGTAAGTACCTGGGTACTATTCACCCTACGAAGTTCGTCATTACCACGCACATACATCTCACCACCCTCTAATGCTTCCATGCTCCACAAAAGAGACATAATCCTCCGTGCCTCGGAGCACACACCCACCTGCCACTAGATTATGCCTGTCAAGAAGCTGACCAACACACAACAACGCACCAGTCTATTGCAAGTCTACTAGCTCGCCTGACTCTGAACTCCACGCCTCCAAAATACTCACAGTATTATTACTAGCCATAACACACAAAAAATACTGTAAGATTAATGAATGTTATGGTGTTCGAGATCTCGACATCAAGCTGATTGAAACTGCATATTGTATTAGTTTATCTGCTTTAGTTTGTACAACCTGATGATGGCCGAAACATGTAGTTACGGATAGCTACCCACCATCACTAGCTATAGATACCAAATATAGTTGTGTTTAGACTGTTTCACACTTACCTTGTACATTGTTATTAACTAAAAATCGGTAATTATATTGACAAGTACAGGAATGCTAAGATACGTGTGGAATAAGTCGAGTACCATATCAGGTTTTTTTTCTAATTTGTTTATTTTTGCGTCGGTCACATTTCTGCAAAATTCACTGTATGACAGATTTTGAAATCTATATACCCTTTCTTCGTCGTCGTTTGGAAACAGTCATGCTTCTTTCAAAAGACAAACCTACGAAATTCTTTAAGTACGAACTGATGAGGTGAAGCAACAAAAATAAGCTATTTTGTGTAAACAAATAAAAATTCATTTGAAGCAACATACCGTGTAAGTCTTTGTGTTGCTGAGGTGGGAAAACCTTTACTGTTAAGGAAGAACTTATTTTGCATGCATCCAAAAAAAAAAAAAAGAAAGTCTAATTTGCTAGCCTGTGGGTGGATGAAGATCAGCTTCATGTTACAGATTTAGCAGAGTGATGTCCCTTCTTGCCTTACGAGAGTGGCATAACCAGTCTTCGAAGCGCAAAGTTTTGTTGGAACGTATTTTGAACAGACGATGTATGAAGTCCAGCGTTTGTTCCATAGTACGTAATAATGACGTATTCACTAGCTTAATGTGAATTTAATGTTGCTTCATTATAACGAAATATTGTTATCATATTCCTTATTAAGTTGTTCAGCAGAGAGCTTTACTTGACGGCCACGTCTAAGTGAAGGCCCCTGTTACGTGCATACTGCGTACGTTAACGGCCTTCTTAATTTCCTGGTATCAGTAATGCAGAGATGACTGTCGCGGGAATTGTTTCATAGCTTTAGAGATCCTTGAACCTTCGATGTCTTACTGAATCTTTCTTAATCACACTTCAATATGTAAAAGTGTGTGCTTGTTCGTTACAGCTGCAGTATGTCGAAGCATTCGTTTGGAATAACATGTAGGAACCTCATTAATTTAAAAAGAATAATTTTCAGTGTGTTTATTTTTGCCCAGCCAAATTAGAGTTTATTTTCATTCCCTCAGTAATATTGGCAGTGTTACCAAAATCGCGCAATGAAATTAATTTAAGGACATTTTGATTTTGATATCGTATTGCAAAATAGATCCACGGCGTGAAGCTGACCAGTAGCTCCCATCTAATGCTGAGGTGAAGCATGAGTGGAGCCATACCTCCTATTCCTCATGTGCCGTCATGGCGTTCACTTTCCCTTTTTGTTAATCGTATTTATATTCACTGAGTGATTTTTAACAATTGTAGTAAACTCTACCTTCATTTTCGTTTCATATATTTGTATAATTCTGTAAATTCGGCCGGTGCAGTTGTGTTTTAACTCAACGTTCGACCTTTATTTCGTTTCTGTTTCCGAAATGGGCGATTGGTAATCACATTTGGTTTCAAGGGTTCTTTCGAATATTCATGAAGTGTCAAGGTACTGTCGGTTTACATAGATATTGACAGAGTTGGAGGATGTAAAGATAAGTGCTCCTGAAGGCTGAATAGGAAGCACGTTGCCTGGAGCAAGCGACTGTGCCCGCGGAAGTCCCGTGATAGCTAATGTATTACGTAACACAGAGCTCCACATTTGAAATTAGATCAGGCAACTGTTGCAGTTCCTTTCTTATAATACACATTTCCTACACCATGTATCGCCTGTCCTTGTTGCGAATCGAATTAAGAATAGGTATTCTTCAGTTCAGGTGTTCGTGAATAACATATGCTGTTAATGTTGGCACGTTTGGACGACGGCTGATGGCGAATGTCGCGTTGCATAAATGTTAGTTTATGTAGCTACTATAATATTTTGCTTTGGAGTGTCCGGGTTAACAAGTGACATGGTCACAACACTTACGTATCCTGTGCCGAGCTGCAGCCTGGAGCCAAACACATGTCGCACCGTGTTTGAGAATGATTTATACCTACATGCAACTGCTGAAGACTACAGAAGTCTATGTTAAAAGACACGTTCTAAGAGACCAACATTCACTGTCAGGTATGGGTTGTCAAGTGTCCGGAAATCCATGGGCACTTGAATTTGAATTCGACATTCGGCTTCTTCCACAACCATTTAAAATAAGTATAAGACAGTATTTCCTGAAAACATATGTATTTGTTATGGCGCTCACCTTTATGCCTGTGGCTTGAGACTGGTTGAAGTTAATTACGAAAATCAGTGAACGAATCACTGGTGATTTATTGTTCCGAAGGTCTGTGTGTGGCCTGTGTACTGCATTACTAGCATTGTGATGTTCGCATAATTCAGAAAGTCGTGTCTCAGTGCTTGTAAGAGCTGCGTTATTTTGCGAAGCACTCTTTAACTACAGCCGCCCAGACTTCGTCGACAGGTTGCATTTGTACCTCACTTTTCATTCCAAGCGACCTTACGGCTTGGATTCGGTGCCGTTTTGCAATTTGGAAACCATTCACAGAGTGTTGCAGTTTTAAATATAGAGGTTGAAAAACACATCACCGGCAGTGTAAATAGAAATCTAGCCTGTGCGATCTATCCTCAAAATTCGTTAGTTACTGGTGTTTCTTTTTTTTTACTTTACTCTTTAACTTATTTTTGGAGAAAATACAGGGTTATTCGAAATGATTGTCGGGGTTTTAACAACTTGTCATACACAATACACTTGAGATAGGAGTATATATATTTTTTATTTAATGAAACAACACTCCAAGTTTTTGTTACATACCTTACAGGTGCTCAATATATGCACCCTTTGTGATTCTACAAACATCAACACGATAATCGAGTTCGTTCTAAACTGTTTGTAGTATGTCAGCGGTGATGGTTTCAGTGGCGGTTCTGATTCTTACCTTCAGTTCCGGGATACTTGCGGGAAGAGGAGGAACAGAAACCTGTAGATCCATCGGTGCAACTACATACTCCTATCTCAAGTGTGTTGTGTATGACAAGTTGTTAAAACCCCGACACTCATTTCGAATAATCCAGTATTATTGGCATGTGTAGTCTTAAACTTTTGTGTGTAAGTTTCAGTAGCAGAGACATGATGTGGCTCCATCCAAGACGCTGTAAATTACTCACGTTAATATTGCGTATTTATATGATTATGTTACGGAGAATATCGATACGAAATGCCTCTGCCTATTCTTGTTGTGGGGAATGTTGTTATATTCTTACATAGTTTGTTGTAGAATAATGTGAAAACCCGCATGGTCACAACCAATATGACGATTGGCGACTTATTCTTCAACTGGTGTCGGTAATGTGAAAACTGAAGAATGGACTAGATTCGGGAGACAAAAGGATTTGGAAGGTTTGCTTTGTTCGCTGGCATGACATTACTTTGCGGAACTCAGTTGTAGCAATCTCTGAACAGTTATCTCTCTCCGAATGCGGGCTCCACTTATCTGCGTTTTGCCTTTTGATTTCCGTTTTACCACCCGTGCTATTTGGTTTTGTGTATCCGCTACTTTCAATGTGTATAGACCGGAGGACGTGTTTGTGACGTCTACACGAAGCGACCCTCATTTGCTAGGGACAGGTTTGTGATAGCATAGGAAACCAGTTTGATATTGATACGATGTTTATTTTTGCGACATTTATGTGTGTTGTTGTTGTTGTTGTTGTTGTTGTTTTTGTTTTTTTTTGTTTTTTTTTTGTTTTGTTTTGTTTTTTTTTTTTTTAAAGGAACAAACCGCTTGATTATCCGTTGATGAATATTAAGCCTTCTTGTAACCCCTGATTTCCCACAATGCCGTGATTTTACCAACTGTTTTTTTTTTCTGGGACGTAATCCCCTTGGTTGGCGAGGGATGGTTGCGGTATGCAGTAAGTTACAGTATTCTGTTTCGTATCCACTTTTATTTTGCCAGAGTGCGGCTGCTTTATCGTACAGAAAGCCTGCATCCGCCGGGACATCCCGTAAGTAAGATATAAACGTTTCCTGGGGTCATAAGTTCATGTCGGAAACCGCTGACAAGACTTATGTGTATATGAGAGCCTAATACAGTCGTCCATAGCTACAAGTATGAGCGTCTGATTAGGCCTATCAGTAGACACTGCTGTAGGTGACGTAAGCCGTACGCCAACGCTGGGTGCAGAATCGCCTACAGGCATATGGAAATTGCGGCGAAATATTGCCTTAATTGCCTACTCATCATGATGAGTTTTACTTTGCATTAAGTACGCTTTGTATGACTGTTAGCTCTGTTTGATTATCATTTGTGTACGTGGCGTATTTCGCCTGTGGCAGTGGCAGCTCGCCCAAAATTCCGTTTTAACAGGTCTGTTTGCTCTTCCTGCCGCTTTCTTACGCCGCATGGAACAGATGGTAACAACACCTTACATGTACGTTTGCGTGGTAAAATTCGGTCGTGGGAAAAAAAAGAGAAACGTTTTACATTGAGTGCAGCATCTCCCTCCAGTTAAATTATGGTGTGATTATACGTGTTTTGTAAAAATGAATCATCCACGATAAGAAATGGTTTAAAATGGTTTCGTCTCACACTCTTTTGTCTAAAGCCCGATTAATGGGTTACTTGTGATATTAATCCTTTAAAGACGAAGCGCAGACAGCTTTATTTAAAGACACAGTCCGTACCGCGCAGTAAACACTTTTCATCTCGGTTATAAAAACCAATCAGTTTATTATGTAAGTGGCGCAAGTCGCTGTTTGTTCTCAGATAAATACAAAACATATAAATACAGTGTGGGCATAAAGTGCAATTTTTGACTGTTAAACCTGTTGTTGCATAACGTACCCAGTAGGCTTTAAAAGGTTAAAATAGACGAAATGTTAAGACGTTACAAGTAAATTTACCCTCTGATGTGTTTATATGCAGACCGCCTGGGATGTCGTGGAAGCTGGTTTACCAGTCATTGATCAAGCCATTTACACGTAACTGAGTAATACTACCGGACAGAACGGATCTCTGTGTGGTACAGTGCCACTGACAGTTGTTCACTTTCAGGGGCCATGTAGAGTAAACATTGTCCTCGCTCGTGAAGCTAATAGAACATACTGTATACGTTCCGTTAGGGACGACATAGTTTTGCCGTCTTATGTTGGACATTATTCCGAAGTCATGTCCAACGACTTTGTTTTGCCTGCTAGGAAAACGCGTGAATGTCAAGTTAGTGACATTGGTACATATTTCCGTATTCCTGATGAGCGTGCGTGGACTTCGCAGATTTGGTTGCAGTGTTTCAGGCTCTACCGTAATGTTTTAAATACTTCTGTTTGGTACTCTTTACTTGAGGGAAGTACCGTTTCGTCATTCTGAACATGTATTTGTTCAAGGCTGCTTCCTGGCCTCACGTACAAGCAGTCTCACATGACATGACCATTGTGAACGACGATGGGCGTCGTCAGACACTCATTTCTTAACTAACGCGGTGTAATGTAATGAAGGTGTTAAAATGCTACAGCCATCATATTTTTAATTATTGAATTATGTGTATTGTTGCAATTATTGTACGTCACATTAATGTGAGTTCACTTCGAAGAGTAAGTGAATATGGTGACATACATCCTGTCATAAAATCGTATAGGCATGCCCATCAGAGGCGAAACAAATGGATGAAGAATCTACTACAAACCCGTATTAGAAATATAAGAACTATTGCATGCATATTACATGCGTTTTTTTTTTTGACATTTTAGTATAATATATTTGTATTTTGTAATTTCTCATATCCGCTAATCTGTCGATATCTGCGCTGTTCCGTGTGCGTCGCAAATGGGGTTTAAACGTAAATTCGTCGCAACAGTTCGTTTTCGTTTAACCTTACAAAGACGAATTTCTTCTTACGCAAATTCTTCCCACGAAATTGTTGTTCGCGAATATCGTAATGCCATTTCTGACATGGTGATTTCCATTGTGAGTCTAGTATACAACGAGAATCGCCCGATCTTTTGTACGAATGGCATCTCTGTAGGTAGGTTGCCCATAATTTGACGTTCGGGGATTTCAATAACTCGTTCCGTGTCATCGATACCAGAAACATGTGACAGCTTTCCTCTAATACTGATGGAATTCCACAGACCGTCTGCGGCAAATATGGTCGCTTTTCTTTTAAAAATTGTCCAAGTCAGACGTCTTTTGATTTCCGTGAGATCCCTGGAAGGTGAGCTCAGTTGTGATGCCTGTCATCCTGTCCAGGCCAGTTCCACAGTAGGCTATATGGTATGTACTGTACACCCTACAGGGGACTGACTGCATTGCCATCTGTTGATACCGCGAGCATGTTCGCTTCCTGCTAGTCACTTGTCGAAGTGACTAGCAATACATGGGACAGCTTCAGAATACTTTTATTTAGACAAGTAGGTTTCGTTTTAAAACGTGACCACAGAAATCGTACGCAGTGGAACAAGAAGTTCGCCATGCAGGAACACCTTAATTGTAGTGCATGTCGAGGCTGTTCCTGTTAACGTAACGGACATACCCCTACACTTCTGCATTTCGCGTGATGTCATTAGCTTTTGGCATAGGTGCATCCATCGTTAAGAATGTACCATGTTGTCTTACGGGGCTTTCAGGGCACGGCCTGTCTGAAGTTAAATTCGTGGTATTCATGTGCATATTCTGTACAGATTGGTCATGCATTTTCATGATAAATTTGTGAAGGAGTGGAATTAAAACAAGAAATGAACCGAAAGGAGTGTTTGAGATGATTGACCCCTTAAAGCGACCGCGCCCAGAATATCTTGTACAGGGCGGGGTGAGAGAGAGTCACATCCCCCACGCTCTACCTGCTCCATTGACTTGAGCAGACAGGCGTAGTAAATGGGTGAGTGAACATGTGTTACGTAATATATTATACTTGTGTATGTTCTGAAGTACAAGGACCCGGATAATTAATCTCGTTGGAGGTCAAAATCATGGCTACTGAGATAAGTTATTAATTTTCTTTCGGTTTTGTCTTTGTAGGCCCTACTTCGCTTGTACGTATGTACTTGCTTCGATATATCGGAAGACTGAACTTCTGCGCCTTATCTTGAGGTGGATAATACAAACGTGTTTGTTTTTTATACTGTTACTTCTAGATCAGGCGCCCTACACTTGTCGAGTAGGGTTGTGAGTGGTCTGTGTGCTGTGTATGTTTGTGCCCATTAAATTAACATCTTTTTGTCCTGCCATGACGCGGGCTGATAGTTGCCAGTCTCTCACCACAGAGGCCCGGCTGCAATTCCAGGTCAATTCATGTAGAATTGAAGGTGGACAAAAGGGCACTGGGACAGCTTCTTCCCGTCATATTTCGTTTTTAAACTGTCAGCATGTTTACATCAACGAATCATACTTTTTTTATAACAACCCCCCACTGGGCCAGGGTCTCCTCACTCACGAGGTTTCTAGATAACACACAATGACGCACCATAGTCGGTAAGACTCCTCTGGACGAGTGATAAGCCCGTCGCAGAGACCTCTACCTGACAACACACAACACTCACAACAGACATACATCCATGCCCCCCGGTGGGATTCGAACCCACAATCTTAGCAGGCGAACGGCCGAAGACCTTATACCGCGCGGCCACGGGAACCGGCCGTCCGTATGTTACCGGTGCTGTATAGTACAGCGTCTGTAAATACTACACTTACAAACACCATTGCCGGTCCCAGTGGCCGCGCGGTCTAAGGCGTTGGTCTGCGGCCGCTCGCCTGCTGAGATTGTGGGTTCGAATCCCACCGAGAGGATGGAAGTTTGTGTGTTGTCAGGTAAAGGTCTCTGTGACGAGCTGATCA
>Ga0123355_10014855_pt1 | contig 12194 bp, 8 predicted proteins | sample TergutEmb28metaG_3_FD_89872 | JGI IMG/M metagenome (GOLD analysis project Ga0123355, IMG submission 89872) | Embiratermes neotenicus P1 segment gut microbial communities from Petit-Saut dam, French Guiana - Emb289 P1 | ecosystem: Host-associated > Arthropoda: Insects > Digestive system > Gut ...
GAGCCTGCGACTTTTCTATTGTATCACCACATTGGTTGTGTGTTCTTGTTTCGATGTGTGTTGGAGTTTCGGTGTGGCTGGGTTGGGGTGGTATCCGTGTGACAGGCTGAAGCTTCATCCTGCCACACGGATACCACCCCAAACAGCCACACGGAAACACCAACACACATCGAAACAAGAACGCACAACCAATGTGGTAATACAATAGAAAAGTCGCAGGTTCCTGATGATGGATATATTAATGTCCGAAACATGTTGAGCATAGACGAAGTGAAATAAAACTTAATAAATTGTGACTTCAAGTTGGTCTCTTATTCTTCAACTATCACAATGATGCACGGTCCAACACACATAAGATACAGCTTTATATTAGAAGAGTGTATTAAGTGTGGCTTTAGATTAATTAGATTGTGAGAGTGTGGACACAATCGTGGGGAAGCGGACTGGATTGTGAAAATGTGGACTGAATTGTTAGGATGTTGACTGGACGATGGGGATAGAAAGTAGACTGTGGAGATGTGGACTGCATTGTGAGGATGCGGACTGTATAGTGTGGTTAGAAACTGGATTGTTAAATGTGGACTGGATTATGGGATAGCGGACTGAATTGTGAGGATGGGTATGCGAATTTAAACTCGATTGTGAGGATGTGGACTGGATTATAAGAGTGTGGACTGGATTGTGAGGATGCGGACTGCATTATGGGGAAAGAAACTAGATAGTGAGGATGTGGACTGGGTTATAAAGATGTGGACTGAATTGTCAGGATGCGGACTGCATTATGAGAATAATAACTAGGCTGTAAGGATGTGGACTGCGTTAATTTTGCAAAGGAAGAAGTTTCAACGTGTTTTGAACAAGGAAATGAAAGTAGGGCTCTAAAAATAACGGCGAATTTCATGACCGGGTGAGAGAATATTTGGTTTTAAAAGCACAAAATTCCTTTCTTTGAGAATAAGACTTGGTCTTGGTTGCAGGAACTTTCAGCTGAGAGAATAAGCTAGAAATATGAATTTTCTTTTGCGATTCTTTGAGTTTTTGTCACGGCAGTGTGGGTGGGGTCGTCATTTGTCTGGGATGTGACCTCATGTCACTGGATAACAAATTTCTGACTTTCCGAATGTACATAATGCCCTCCTTTTCAAAGGCGTATACCTCGGAGCTTCAAACCCTTGAAGATGAAGACAGCCTGTTCCCTCAAAAAGTCGGAGACCGATTACTTGCAGACCCATAAACTAGAAACGCAGATTGCTGAAATTGTACTGTTCGAAAAGCTGGCAGCAGGAAACAGTTGGGTAGAAAGGGATGTTGTGCTACTTGCCAAACCAGATAAGTGTATCAGTTGAAACATTATAAAGCTGACACTCAGGACTTTTGAACAATGTTCGTAGTAATTAACCAACTTAATGCACACATTATTTTTATAATAAGTTTATTATAAGCCTATACAAGTTTCGAGCACTATGTGCTCATCGTCAGGAGGTCAAAATTGTATTATACGGCATCTGGTATCGTCACACTGGAACAAGTGAATGGTCTAAAATTACTAAAATACTATTCTATAAATATGAGCGCATAATTGTAAAATTTATATATGAATTTTTCGGGTGTGATTACTTTATATTACTTATTACTTATTTTAGTAATTTTAGACCACTCACTTGTTTCAGTGTGATGATATCACATGCTGTATAATACAATTTTGACCTCCTGATGATGAGCGCATAGTGCTGGAAACATTCAGAGGCGTATAATAAACTTACGTGTATTATAAAACAAGAATTTCTGCATTAAGTTGGTTAATTACTAAGATTATACTGAGATGCACGGTTAGCAAAACATAAACATTTTAAACAATGTTTACTAAATGTACAACTTGCTTTAAAATTTAGAAACTCAGCATTCTGCCCTCATAGCGTATTTATGTGCTTCTTATGATTCTGCCAACAATGAGTGATTATCTTCGTCAGCATTATTGACCGGCTTGTTTTTTAATGGCAATGCAGTGTGCTTATATTGAGGTAGGACCTGAACTGTTAAGTTTAATTTAAAGGCTAAAAACCCTTCGTAATTAGTGATCGGTCTCTCATGAATCAAATAAGTAACTGCATGTAGCACACAAACACGTTGCCTGCAGTACAAAAGGCGCAACTTTGAACAGGTGCATAAAACATTGAAACAATTAAGTCTCCAAGGGAGCAGGTAAAGGTAAAGGTAAAGCAGTCCCGTTATGGGCCTGGAGTGGCCCAGAGGTTTCGAGGAAGTTAAGGTTCCCAGATTTCATGACAACGGCACAGGATGGGGGCTACACATCGGCCGCCTTTACCCCCAGGAAATGCTCCTGGTACTCATTTCTGTTAGAGGCTGAGTCGACCCCAGGGCCGTAGTGCGATCGGAAGGATTTTATGTCAATGAAAAATCCACTGACACCAGTTGGGATCGAACCAGCGACCTTCCGATTTGTAGCACAGCGCCTTAACCAATGTGCTACCGCCGAAGGGAGCAGACTATTCAAAATTCCAAAGCAAAATTCGTGTAAAATTTAAAATAAAGTTTTGATGAATTTAAAAATTTATTATTTAACCCGTTTTAAAGTAGGTCCAGTAAAATAACGAATAACTTTATACCTCTGATATTAACAATTATAAATGTGGGTTGATATCTTGACGTGTGATAGTTGTACAGTGTTTTGTGAACGGCCGTCACTTTCTTCATAAGTCATAAGTCATTAGAACTGTCCAGTGGCGTACCGAGGGGGGTTGGGGGGTTGGGGTGTTCAACCTCCCCCCCCTCCGCCCTCCAAAATCGTGGCAAACTCAACCCGATTTTGAAAACTGTTAAAAATTGCTGAATTTAGGACGCCAACACTCCAAGATGTTCGGAAAAAAGGCAGTAAAATTCTAAAACTACCTAGATTCGCAATTGTTTTGCATTAGCAATGACTAATAAATTGGTTGTCATCATAAATAGTCTTAAAGTACCAAAAATTAAGAAACTTTTACTATATGAAATGAAACTTCCTGTACCAAATTACAGCTGCCTCCAGAACCCTTGACTAGGGGGTAGGGGGTACCGCCCCCAGATCCCCGTTCTCTGTCCTCTGTCCTCAACTAAATTTGTTGAACCCCCCCGAACAAAATTCCTGGGTACGCCACTGGAACTGACAAATATATGGACGTTGTGTTACCACGAACCCTATTCGTTTATAAAGAAAAGAGAATTACAACAAACAGTAAAATCTAGCACGAATTACGTAATTCCATGTACCTGTTGACATGAAGAAGGAACTTTCTTTTGTTGTGTTTCCAATCTGCGATGCGGGTTGCCTAGTGTCTCCAAGCCACCAAAATATTATACTTCTCTGCTTTTCAAAATGTCTGCATTTTCGGTTGAGTTACTAAACGAGAGCTCGCCTCACGGAGAATTAACGAGCACACCGGGTTTCTTTTGGTTTTCCCTTTCAGCTTCCCCTACCGCAAATTCTCTGTCTATATATAGAGCTCTCTGCATTCACCGAAGAACGTCTCTCTCTCTCTCGGATATGATGTAGAATTAAACGGAGAGATGAGAAGCTTCATCATTTCTCATAATGAGACCGAAATATGAACTAACGAGTAGGGGTCGACAAAATATTCATTTCAGGCCTGTTCGCGAAACAGTTGCAAGAAATCACTGCTAGATTCATCTTCTCTCTCCTTCCATTCGTGGCTCCCACCATCTGTCTGACCGCATGGTATAGTTAGGCTCTCAGTAGACACTCTCGTGAAAATGTACGTTGGTGAGTTTTGCTAAAATGTTTCCATGAAATTCAAATGTGGCTAAAATGGAACAAAAGTAACAGGCACTTTATATTAGAGCCCTACGTATAATTATGATAATATATCGCCGCTTACGAGATCAGTACGGCAAAGCCAGAGAGGCCAAAGAAACAGTCGACTATCTAAACGTGATATTCTACAATATATCTTGCCTCGCGAAAAGAAAAAAAATTAAAGGAAGTTGTTATCACCTTTACACTTCATTTCAGAATGGTTTGTTTTGTTATTTGGATGCAGTGCTCTTTCAAATCGCAACCTTACAGCATTACGGTACAGTTATTAATGTAATTTTGTGCCTTATTCCAGGGACAGCATTACAGTCCAGTGCGGTCGACTGTAAAGCTGTTGTTGTGCTGCGAATTTATCGTTCATATGTTGTGTGCAACGTTGAAGGCACCTGTGAATTACGCTTTTACTCTTTTTCTTGAAAATATGTAAAAGGTAAAGGTAAAAGATAAAGCAACCCCGTTACAGGCTTGGAGTGGCCCAGAGGATTCCAGGAAGTTAACGTTCCCAGATTTCGTGACAACGGCACAAGGATGGTGGTAGGTTGTCAGCCTTACGCACCGGCCGCCTTTACCCCCAGGAAGTACTCCTGGTACTCATTTCTGTTAGAGGCTGAGTCGACCCCAGGTCCATAGTGCGATCGGAAGGATTATATTTCAATGAAAGATCCACTGACACTAGCTGGGATCGAACCAGCGACCTTCCGATTTGTAGCACGGCACCTTAACCACTGTGCCATCGCGGTCTCTCCCCCCCCCTTGAAAATAAGTACGAATTTATAATATAAGGACAGTAACATGTCATGGCCTTAGAAGTGTTACGGTATAGGTAGGATCTCCTGTCTTGATTAAAACATTTTTAGGAATCCAAATAACCATACACCTACAAAGCCTGGTGATGGCCTGCGACGATGTAGAGTTATCGGTTGGACGGTAGGTCTGCGAAGACTTGGTCTGTTGTAAATAGGCTAAGTGAAGTGACAGCAACAGTGACAAGTAACCTGCCCACAAAATTAAAAAAGAAGCATAATCTGCATGTATTAATCCTTTAGAAGAACGATGGTTGATATTTGTAAGTTATGGACCTGGTCACTGTATATACAGACCGCCTACTTTAACATCAAGAGCCCCTCCATTTTGCCCACACAATGGAAGGCTACTTATTTGTTTCGTATGGTTATCACAATCAACATTGTTAATGTAAAATCTGATTTGATCCGAAGCCATGCATCTCGCGTCTGGGGTTTAGGGATGCTCTTACGTGATGGCATTCAACGGGCAGAACAACACTTCCCGAGGTCTGACAATTGAACAACCGGAGTGACTCTAGGCGAAAGGAAGTATCAGTGACGCAGACAAACGTATTCAGTTTCGTTAGGTACCTTGTAAGGCTGTCATCTTTAGAGAGTTGTTGAAACTAAGTCTGGGACGCACATGAAATATCATGACGAATTTAGACTGTTGTACCGCGAAATGAATTGTTTGACGAAACTGAGGAGATTTACTCCAACCAGCCGCATCGTTAATAAGTGTGAGCGCCTTCAAACGACTCCCTTAAGACTTTACAGGGGCGTCCCAACACCATACCCCGTTTCCCACAGTTCAGTCACCACATCCGATCGCAAGCTGCCAGGTAATAAATTACCGCCATTCGCTGCGTAATAACCTAGAAGAGCGCAGTTATCATCTACTTCGCGGCGGAAGTCTGAAATCACGCAAAATATCGCGAAATTTGTGGTTTTCAAATCGGCGATTGTGAAAAATGTCGTCTTCCAAGATATGACGCTATGCAGTGTGGTACAAATTTACCGACGTTTCGGTACAATGTACTGTCTCCACTTAACACTCATATGTCCGTGCATCACTAATATATTCTCAGAGTACAATCAACAAGATGCAACTTTTCACAATTTATTTATTCCTGTAAGACGCTCTACATGTTTCAGACTTTTTTCCGTCCATCATCAGGAGCTCAAAACTGCACATACAGCGTCAGGCATTTGTCAGACCATTACTGTTACCTGCTGCTAGCCGCGAGGCTAGCAGCAGGTAACAGTAATGGTCTGACAAATGCCTGACGCTGTATGTGCAGTTTTGAGCTCCTGATGATGGACAGAAAAAAGTCTGAAACATGTAGAGCGTCTTACAGGAATAAATAAATTGTGAAAAGTTGCATCTTGTTGGTTGTACTCTGAGAATATACCGTCTCCATCTTCAGGGTTCTACACGACGTCACATTTTAAGGGAATATGTTATGTGAACACGGTTTGAACTTTTGGTTGTGACGTATCGCAGACTGCGTTTTCTAATTAGAAACTCTGGCATTTTATGAACGCCTCGTACTGGGACTTCAATTTGGTGTCCTGTTTTCCTAAAATGTCTGAGTATATTGAATCCTTCTACTTCACAAACAAACAAAAAGCAATGCAGTAACAAATGAATCACACTATCACAACATAGGCTGAAACTTAACGTTATCTGAATGAAACACTTTGCACCAAACAAGCAGAACACTGTGCAAACAAAACAGAGTAAAACGAACCCCACATTTTATTCGACACAATATTGTTAAATTATGTGCTGACGCGATCCATGTTGCCATTCCTGCAAATTTCTGTACATATATCAGTCCGGTTATTTAATTGTCACACACCGTACCTATTGTGATGTGCTCATTCCGGGACACTGCAGCTGATGAAAGCCAGAAGACGTATCGCAACTCTACATGAGCTCCACTGACCATCAATATACCATTCAGTTATGTATCACGCATATACGTGTAACTTCTTCCCTCACATATACGGCGTAACAGAAGCATATCTCAGCGCTTAAATATAACATTGTATAGTCTATATAAATTTAAAGCGACCTTATTATATCTGACCACATGATAGACCTGGTGTAAAATATTAGCTAATCAGACACTTTCCAAGAACTGTCGTTTGGGTGTGGAATAATATTACCTCAAACAAAAACACACAGGGATGCCAATTCTTCTAGATAAAGTCATGATTCTAAAGGGATTAAAATTAGAACTAACTGCATTTAATATTCGTCTAAAACTCATTTTAAATTAAACAAGAGCTTGAAAACTGACAGCAAATTCACGTGTATGTATGTATGTATTTACGTTTCGGACAGTTTTGATGAGAAATCATAAAGCCAACTTTCTACTGCGGATTCCGATAAATCTTTTGTTGTTATTGTCGCATTTAGTTAAGGTAAAACAATTAAATGTAGGTAAGGGTTTCTTTTGCCACACTCGTGCACGGGCGGTCAGTGATAGACTCAACATCGAGCAAGAAATTGTAAATAAATTTCAGATTTAATTTTTTGTTGGCCGTGCATCGTGATGTATCCGTACAATAGGAACCAGCATGATGCACTATTTACTTTCAATTTATTTCAGTAATTTACCTCTACATGTTTCGAGCAGTTTTACTGCTCATCATCAGGAGGTGTTACTCTGTTGGCAGGATCGGAATGGATCCATTCCGTTCCTGCCAACAGCCAGTCATCATAAACGCATGACGTATACCAGTTCCTGTATATACAGAGTAGTACCTGCTGATGATGAGCAGTAATTCTGCTCGAAACATGTAGAGTTTCATTACTGAAATAAATTGAAAGTACATAGTGCATCCTATGTGAATAAAAATCCAACCAGATGCAATAGTATGTAGATATTTACTTACTGCAAAGCTACTCTACATGTTTCGGATGTCACAGCACCCATCATCAGGAGTACTAAAAACTGTAACCGCAGCCTCCGGTACAGGTCATAATACTGGTACAGCTACTTCCCTCCAACGTGGTCTGATCGGGACGACGTTGGAGGGGAGTAGCTGTACCAGTATTATGACCTGTACCGGAGGCTGTGGTTACAGTATTTAGTACTCCTGATGATGGGTGCTGTGACACCCGAACCATGTAGAGTAGCTTTGCAGTAAATAAATATCTACATACTGTTGCATCTTGTTGGATTTTTATTCACATTGAATTACGATGCACGGAACCACGAGCTTAAAGTATAGTGCATCCTGTTGGTTCACATTGTACGGAAATTTCAGATTGTTGTTTTTGTGCATTGTTGTACGACTTTGTTAGTGACTGATGCTGTGTGGCTTATGAATGAAAGATGAATGACATAGGGGAAGGAATGTGTAGGGGCTGAGCTGTAGCTTTGCTCAAGGTTCTATCGATGCATTTGCGTAGACGGACTGAGGAAATTCATGGTAAACCTCAGTCAAGACAGTAACAGTTCCAGCCAACGTTTGGATCCGGCACCTCCAGAGTACAGGACTAGACTTCACCGCAACAACGAACTGCACCTCTTGTTAATAATTAGTTACCTCCAACGTTATTAGGTTTCGTACGATGGAGCCGGTAACTTTTTGAACCCCGTAGGGCATCTAAATAATATACAAACATTTAGTTCCAGCCTCACAGAAAACACAGCCTCTCTCTGTTACAAAGACCAGTCTGATAATGTGGTATAGGGAAAAATCGCTGTTTCTTGCACGTAACGCATAAATGTGTTCTGTGGGCAAAAAGTGGTGGATTTTAATGTGACCACGTTTTAGGCCTACATGTAGGTACCAGAAGCTATGCTTTAAAAAGCAGTGTACTTGCTACTGGGTAGCCTGGCCGGATGATAATTAGACCCACAGTAGTGCAGCTTAGTGATCTGTTGTCAATCTTTGTTCTTCCCTCTCGGTCTAAGCTCCCCTGTGCTCCCCGAATCATAACACTCGGAAACACTCATTGAAACGAAAACTCGAGTTAAACAACAATACAGCTGGATTGAAACGCACTCTTGTCTTAGTTCTTCCCATCTCACTTTTTCTCATTACCGCAGCGAAGTAAGGACGCTGCTGCCACCACCGTCCACATTCATCTGCTCCTCCAATTTTCATAAAAATGTTGGTGCCTTTGTGTAGATCGAACTGTTCTCCTTTTACCCTGATTGTTGTTCCTCCTCATTGTATGTTAGTGCGTGTGTTGTGGATTTACTTCTTTTGTTTTCTGTGGTTAATTAATGTATCTTGTGCGGTTATATGTTACTCCTTGTTGCATCATGTGTCCTCTTCATTTCTCTAATAGTGCTGGAATGTCGATAAAAACGCCTTGAAGGCTCATAGGGGGCCCAGAGGTATAGATCCACTCATTCTTAACTTCGGTGCTAGATGGAGCTGAATGGTCAACATCAGATCCCTGCCACTTTACACCAGGACATGATCCCGTGGTCCACTGACCTGGAATGTGCGTTAGGTTGGCATCTAAAGTACCTTTGTGGCACGTCCGGCTCTTTCGGCAGTGGTCATGGATACAATTGTCTTTTGGGATGTGACGCCCTGCAGTCTGGTAGGTACTTACCGACTTTTCAGAGATGTTTCATCTACTCTAATCATAGAGGCAGCAGGTTCTGCTGGAACTTCGGTGCACACCTACCAGAACAGACGTCATCTCCTCCAATAACACTTTTATTTTCGCAGCAACTCTACTGACAAATTATAAGTTACAAGCCATAACTATCAGCTTGATGCGTTTCAGTCTTCGTTAAGCTGTCACTGGGCTATCATATAGCATTCCAAAGAGAATACAAACTTTGGTAAACTAGATCTGTTTTCGTCCTCAGGTAAATATTTTGTAAGATAACAACTCAGTGTGGGAAAAAGCAGCATGCCTAAATTTTTGGACAATAAACATTTTCACATTGCTAGGGTAGTTGATTCTGCCAGCTTCTGCGGTGGTTATGCGAGTAACCGCCGCGTTTATCTGCGTGAATTTAAATTGTATAGCGTTCAGCGATTGTTTCATCACAGGTTTATATTTAATTGTTTTAAACGGCGTTTAATCACAACCGCGCTTGGCAAAACCGCGATTTGCGAGGGATTATTGATTTTTACAAATGTTTTTTTGGACTAAAGGATTTTTTAGAGGTAAATAAGCCTGCTACACACGAGAATCAGCACAAATCCGTCCATGCGTGACTAATGACGGAAACTTGGAGGAGCCGCTATGAAGAGAGTGGATGTCACCCAGGATACAGTAGCTTTAATTGCATAATTCGGAATCTGGGTGTAATGCTAGAATAGGTTGATTAGTTTAGCCTAAGTGCTTTGGAATTTTTGTATGCACTGTTAAATAAACGTAGCCCGTCGACTTGCACAACTCCCCGTTAGTGGTGTCGAGCGTGGAGCAATATTGAAACTAAACATGGCGCACATACTTATATTCGCTATGTATTTGAAGTGACATTTTACGGAATGAAGTATTTCAGGAATCTGGGTAGCTTTGCCTTATTTGAATGATGTAGGATCTTTGATTTGTATAAAATACGACCTGTCCTTGTGTTTGTCTGTATTGATTGTGAAGGCAAGGCAAACAGCACGGTCTGGCGATAAATGACTCCGTCCCTGCAGACACGTGAACGTTGAGACATTGCGCTGGGGATCATCTGTGATCGGAGACGGAGCATGCGAACAAAAAGAAGAAGAAGAAAATAAAGGCATTGTAAGGTTGGTGGAGATGAGTAGAATGGGGATGATGTTGTCAGGTTGGCAGCAGCAGATGGACCATCTATCTGTTTCCCTTCTCCTGTCATCCGTTCAGAGGTCCGGCCTGTTATCCGTGTGCGAGAGTGTTCAAGCGAACCGAAGCGAGAATTGCAGTGGGCTCAAGGAGCAACAAGAAGCCCTGAAACGCCTCCCCGATCATCTCAAGAGGACGACAAACAAAGCGGAAGGTCGGGGTAGGGAAAGAAAGAAAAGTGGAAAAGATGGAAGAATGAAGATCATATGGCAGAAGCGAGATGACGAATCTTGCTTTCAAAAGTGTAATCTCGTGGAAATACGAGAGTACAAAGGCTGACTTCACAGATTGGATATGAAGATATTCTTAGATCTGCGTCTTATGAAAAGAAGTACTTGGCGGAGGTTTGATATGAAAGTCGAACGAATGCGGCATACGGAGACTACTTGAAGGCTGCAAGTGGAGGAATACTGTCTTATGAGCTGTGACGGCTTGCAGTCTGATAGATACACCAGCGTTGTGGAGGAATCGCTGCCTCCGTGCTCAGGGTACACGAAGATAATTTAGCATGCCCAAAAATTGAGCCATCAAGTTACAAAATGCAACATTATGAAGCCTAGAACTGCAGATGGCTTATACACTAGTTAGGCTACGTTTGTACCATGTCTAATTATTGTTTAAATTCACGCACACCGCATCCCCATAACAGAAACCATTTAGTTAATAATATTTACAGAAATACGTCAAATATTTTTTATTGCGATAAACATATGCAAAAAATATATCTCACTTTGTGGGCAAAGTGCTGAGGTGTCATTGATTGCCTTTGTATTCCGGCCTTTAAATGCCAATGTGCTGCTGTCGGCCGGTGTTACTTTCATTTTTAACCCGTATCCTGCTAACGTGTAGAATATGGTGAGTTCCTAATAATGCCAGCAAATGGCAGATGGGATCTAATTCGGCGTTTAAAGGATTAAATGGCCATCCCTGTTTACTAGAGCGGGATGGTGTGTTCACTGTCGTCCATAGGGGTTACATTTAACGGGACGTGAGCCTCCATTTGGCCTGTGCAGGTTAAAGCAGGCACCTTGAAATTGGAGGCAGTGGTTTATTGCATTTTGTCGCTAAATTTTCATCGGACTACACTACATCACAGTGCACAGTATTCTTCTTAGTGATCGCCGCGGGCACGTCAAAGGTCACTGGAAGAAAAGTCTTGTTTAGCTTGCTGTGTAAGAGATATGAACAATTTATCATAGATCTCTAGGTTTTGTGGAGTTGTTTGTTTGTGTGTTTGTGTGTTTGTTCCTAAAATTTTAGGAAGTGGAATATTTTCAATTGTGGTTTTATTATCAATAAACAACCTTGTAGAAGAATAAATTTTCTTCCAAGTGGACTGTTTGCAGTGCGCAATTCGTACTAGTAAAGTTTGAAGAGAACGCGGGTTTTAATAATGGAGGATTTTTGGTATTCGAAAGGCCTTGTATTTGCATCTAACCTGAGTATTTCTATGGTGCATCTCTGCCTTCTTTCTCGACTGAAAGTACGTGGCTCCTTGAAAATCTTTGTATCTTACAATAGGTCTGTAGCCTTGCGTCATATTCGTCATTTTGAAATAAGACTTTGCAGCAGGACATGTTAATGTTTTCTGATCGTATTTACAGTATAAAAACCTTATGGAATGGGCACAACTTGAACCCGCGCTCTTCCCAATTGAGGAGGGGGGGGGGGGGGGGGACCATATCCCCGAACCCACGGGACGGGCCAGTTGCCTTATAAAATTGGGAACACACGTGGTGAACGCGGATACGAAAGGGAGGGGAAAATTTACCTTTGC
>Ga0123355_10014856_pt1 | contig 12194 bp, 5 predicted proteins | sample TergutEmb28metaG_3_FD_89872 | JGI IMG/M metagenome (GOLD analysis project Ga0123355, IMG submission 89872) | Embiratermes neotenicus P1 segment gut microbial communities from Petit-Saut dam, French Guiana - Emb289 P1 | ecosystem: Host-associated > Arthropoda: Insects > Digestive system > Gut ...
AAATATGACACAGGATTGCTTTCATGAGTGATACAGTGTTGAGACATTGTGCAGTCAGATAGAAAGAGAGGGCTGAGAGCGTTGCCAAATTAAAGTCTACCAGAGTAGACATTAGCGTTTCTGACATTACAAGGTGATGCTACTATAGTAGACGTTAGTCTTTAAAGGGTTAACTATGCACACTGTAAAAGGAATAGTATGAGTCTGTGAGAAGAGTACTTACCTGGTTCGACCAAACAAAATTTCCTCAGCCTGCGGTTGAATTGGCATGATATAATCAGGGACAGCTGGGTCTCCATATGGGTTTGGCAGAGGAAGCATGCCCTAAAAAACAAATGTACCTTTAATTCAACTACAATACTAGATTACTTTATTTCCTGAACCTCACAATGTAATGGTTAGATACAAAATATTTGTGCAAGTATGGAATATATGCTGAATTCCAATGTGTCTGTACAGAATGTACGTAGAATTTCTCCATTCTACCTGTAGGTAAAGCAGCATTAATGGTAAGATGTCTCAGACCTCTAGAGCCCTGAAGATAAGCATCATGTTGTTTCAAAATGTCTGGAACTTATTACCCATTGATGGTGAGTCATACCCCCAAAAGAACAGAGTCCTCAACGACACCACCATGAAAACCTCAAACACTCACATACTTCATCAAAGCATTGAGGCATAACAGAGATGATGGAAATCAGTGCATAAATTCAGACAGCGAATATTCTGAAGGTGACCACACACTAAATGTGAATAATAATACAGTCTTGCTACATAAACAGCCCACTTATTTGTCAGGCACTGGGCAAGTATACACAGTTCACCCCACCTGTTGTGACTGAGATGACTGTGTCCTCGAGCTGACATCACAGCACCGTATCAGCTGTGAAACTACCTGGTGAAGTTTGGTCAACTCTGGATACTGATACTTGATGGGAGGTCCTGGACCCTCATCCAAAGCTACCAGCATAAATGTCGCAGGTACATTCAGCTGTAAAAAGAGAATTAAAATTTCATATGGGTACTAATTTTTGGACCTGAGGCAAAGTTCAATATACAGGTCATCTTTATACCTATTACAACATTTGGAGGAAAAATGAACAGAAGAAAATTCTTTCTCCTCACGGCATTCCAGCAGAATTACTCACTTATACATATATAAAATAATATATTCATTTTCCTCTGCTATGTCCTGACTGACACAAACATGCACTTATGCAAATGCGCACGCACACACACAAAGTTCTGAGAGAAGCTCATGAAACTTTAGGAAAGAGATCAAAGAGGTCATTTGATGCAAGAAATGTCCTACAAACAATATGTCAATTTGACACGATTATGGAGTTAAGCACTAGTTTACTGTAGCAATGAATATAGAATCTATCTTAAATAACTGTTCTTAAAACCAACAAACATCTTTATTACTAAAAATGTGATAGTAATGTTCGCAAATTGTAATGCTGACAGTTTTAATTTCTCCTTCTTACTGGGCAAGAGTGGGAAAGAGATTTACCTGACATCACAATAACAGGATAAGGAATTACATCACACACACTCACTAATGTATGTGCACACACAGCTGGTGTTTTAACAGGTTATCTGTCCACTGAGAACGGAAATAATTAAACCATGCTGACAGTGCCTCGTGCTATAAATCTGGCACTGTATTATGGTAACAGAAATATTTCTGAAGCTCACCTTTAACAGCTGTGTTCGTTCAGGCACACCAAGTGAGGCATACATGTGGAACAATGAGAAGTAATGGGGTAGATGGCGGCCATGGTCAGACACTTCTTTGTGCAGAAGTAGCAGAACAGCATGCAACAGGTGATCACTCAGTGTTGCATGAGGATCCAGAAGGACTGCTACAATGGGAAGACAATACTCAGGCTTAACGCGGTCAGGATATATTAAAAAAATGAAAATACAGGGGCCCAGTTATCCCAGACAGTGACATTCATTTCCCTTCAACATGGGGCCACATTTTTGAGGAAAATAAATACTTTAAAATTCCACATGCTTCCAAGGATCATATACACAGACCATATATTTTCCAACAATAAACTGTTTCTACCCATTTCCCTTTATACACACACACACACACACACACACACATACAAAGCCAAATTATTCAGGAACTATGCACAAAAATTCACAGGGATTATTCACTGTGAACTGAAGCGGCCGGGGTGGAAGCAGTTATGGTAGCAATACTGGATAGATAGATAGATAGACTGGCGTTTGGGTTCGGGGCCTCTCAGCCCCGATGCACCTAGGCCTTAATGGGACAGGCCCTTTGTGCCCCATATTAAAATCATGGGAGCCCCACAGCCCTACAATAGTTCCAGACGACCCCCAAGACTAAACCTTTAATATCCTCCGGCGCCAAGAAGAAGGAGCCCAGATGTGTATGTCTGAAAGAGGCTAGACTCTCGCACTCACATAGAATGTGAGCCGAGGTTTCCTCTCCCACGCCACAGCAATACTGGAACCCTGGAATCTGTCTAGAGAAACTGAAGAAAACCACACAAGAATGTCAAGAGAGTTTACTGGCCAACAGCAGCAAAAAGTGTTCGAACACAATAATGTAGGAATTTATTACTGTCACACACAACTAGTGTATATTATATACTTTATCCTGGCCATGTGTTTTGACCCAATACAGTCATCTTCAGGCCAGTAATATAAAATTCATTAAAAGTACAGTACACAATTGTATTAATAGCTTTCAATGCAATTGTACACAGCACTTCTAAGAATTTTACATTATTAGCCTGAAGATGGCCATAGTGGGAGGAACATGTCGCCAGAATAAAGCATGTAATAAACACTATTTGTGCTTGATGGTAATTACTTCATTATTGCAATCAACACAGTGGGATAATAAACATTAAAAAAAAATATGAGTCCTCAAACACCATGGATTCAGACATTATTCCACCACTAAATCAACAGACAAATGCTTAACATATTAAGCCACAACAGTGAAAAGGTTAGCTGAAAACTTACTGGGGGCATCAAGCATTGGTGTTATGCATGGACCATCCTGCAGTGAGAAGTGTGCCAAGAACACAATGATCTTCATGAATGCTGACCTAACTTCTGTGCTTGGACAGCCCAACAGATACTCGCAGAACCTGCACAGAAATAATAGCAACATGTAAATTCCTCATCAACAACACCTGCAACATTCACATTCCCTCATCCTTAAACTCTAAAGCCCAATCATTAAGACAGTACAAGCCACAAGCCTACAGTACAGACTATAGTTGGACAGGCTTGATTTTATGACCAAAGTGGTATATGTGCCTACAGAGGGCTGTCCAGCACTTGTAGTCACATTTCCCTGCTGACATGATGATAATTTCACATTCAGTCAAATTCTATTGTCAAATGTGCAGACTATAGGTAAAACAGACACAGCCATGGAAATATATTTATTAGATACAAGCCCACATAAAATAAGTATACGTATAAATGGTGTAAACTTCAACAGACTGGCAACATACAATCAATCTTCCACATCTAGCACAAATGCTAAAGGTGAAATTCCATAAAATAGTGGAAAAATCTTTCTAGAGATGGCTAACCCAAGGGATGATATTTGTTATGATCGTTGTACATCTGTTGCCTTTTGATTAATACGGTTGGCAGGTAAAACATAGTAACCAGCAGGAGAGAGAGAACTCTTACGACCACAGTACATGGAATTCTCAGTTTTGTGGTGGATCTTCTCTTCAGAAGTATACTACTGTGCACATGCTTTACAGCTATGAAAAATTTTTGTTATGTTTTGGCATGTTCAAACATTGTTCGTGACAGATAAAAGTACAATGAGCTTGAAGTAACCCTTGCTGTCAGCACGTGGGATAACATGGAATGATAACGTGGCGAACGTATGATGAAACAAGAGTGGACTTTGACTTGCATTTTAACAAAGCAACAAAAACTGTGGCCAATTTAAGTAAACCAGAGGACAAAACATTCCCAACTGGCTCTGTCTTAAGGTGTAGTTAGATGGTCAATAATATTATGCATTATTAATTATCCCACAATATTATTGACCATCTGGTTGTGATAATGTATGGCTGCACAATATATAGAACAGTTTGTCGACAGTACTGTGCAATATTCGGCAATATTAATTCAGGGCAATAATGACGACTGTCTACGGGCCACCTGAGATGTCAAACAGAGTGGAATATGACACGAATGTGCACATGCCAGTGCTCATTTAAAGGAATCAGTTTTCTGAAAAATCCACATTCCAAGAACTCCACATGACATGTGATGAGTAAAGGCTACTTTAAGGCTCAGCCAACATTTATCAATACATTAACTGATCATGATATACATATGTAGCAACAGGCATGTGCAGTGTTACTGCATACCTTCACAACCTCAGTGTCCTGTCACAACATTACGTTCACTGACAAATGCAGAGTAAACCTTGGCACAAAGTCTGACATGCTTACATCAGGACTAAACAAATTCACTTTCTTTGAAGTAATCTGATGTTCTTTGAATCTGGATATGGGAGACTGAAAAACTGATTCCTCCAAATAAGTACTAACACCTGCATATTTCTGTCACCATCCAATGTGTTTCACATCTGACAGAAACTGCCAGGAATATTTTTTCCTTCTATTTACACAAATTAGCCTCAGCCACAGCTAATTAATTAAAATGCAGACCATAGTACACTCTTATATACTCACACTTTTGGGTATGTTGCCCACGAACCCACTCTCTCACAACAAGGAACTCCACAATGATGAATGGACTTGTATTGTAATAGACAAACTTGATGGTGGACTTCCAACGTCATGAACAAAGTCACAACATGATAAAATGCAAGACGAAGTCATAATTGTTATAGAACACGTGCAATAGCAAACTCATGAAAAGAAAATCTAAAAAAAAAATGGGAATCCCAGCAATGGTGGGCCACATGATGCCACTCTCCCTTCTTGCTTCCTGACATCACACCTGATACCACCTTCATAATTAATATCATTTTGTTTGACTAACCCATCTTGACTTATGGCCATCCCTTTAGGTGTTTACCTGTGTGGATGCTGGAACAGAACACTGTGAGCAAACCATGCCCTGACTGCACGGGAACTGCGTAAATGATGGCAGAGAACATCATACCACTCTGTTGCTGTACCTCGAAGAGTCTTCTTTGTATGGAATCCTGTATGGAACAGAAACCTTGATGCTAGCTGGACACTCAACATTGCCAGCTCTTCAAATTCTGGTGTCTGTAAACAAATAACATTACATGACAGATCAAGTATCATATTTCCAATATTCAAATATGACTCAGCTTGTTATAGAACCCGTAATTTATGAATATGTAAAGCACAAAAAATGCACGGAATCTAATTTCAAGTTTATAACTTCTACATCAACTTGTTTTGAATTTTCTTGATGTGATAAGTAATGGCAAAGCACTTCAAGAAATCATAATTACCCCGTCTCATGTTTTTTGATCCACCAAAATTAACTAATGTGTCATCCCTCTCCATGCCACATATTGTAACAGTTGATGCTGTAAGACTAAATTACCAAAGCAAGGCTCTTCTGTGTGCAAATAACAAAAGTTCTATTTTGCAATGCTGCTCGCATAATTCGGTATGCCACTTGATAATTCACTTAAACCTGCCCTTCTAAATTCTCATTACCTTACTGAAACAAACTAACAAAGTGACATTTGCTCAGCTGCCTCACATAATATGACACCTTTTGCAATAACAATCACTTCAAATAGCAGACTACCCCCTTTCCACCCTACTTTTACTTCTTACAGTAGGCCTATGAGATTGTCATGCTGTCTATCCACCCTCACATGAAAGAGGATACAGATTTTCACAAGATCTAAAATAAACACTAGCCAAGGTAACACCACCATACTTTTTAAGTTTTTGATATGAGTAATAACAACATGGAAAACACATGAACTTGTATGAGTGACATTACTGATATTTATTAGTGGGTAACAGTTGAATTAAAAAAATTAAATGCACAGTCGGCTGGACTATGCACATGCACCACTGCACAAACGTAATGTGCAGACAGTACAGGTTATCCTTGATGTTAAGCTTTCTAGAGTGAAGTGTTCAAACCAACATTTTTATCTGCACCAAGGAATTCCACTATCTCTAAAAAATTAAAATCAGTGACCCTGAGTTTTTTAAGTCTGTTTTATACTGTCGACCATCTTATGAACAGGCATCTTGTATATGGATTTCGAATGGAATTTGTTGGCTCCTTTTTACCTCTTGTTTTAATATGTAAGAGCACCAAAACAGGCTTTTCTCTTTAATTATTTTTTATTTACATTCACTACAATGTTAAATATATTTGTGTACAAGGGGGGACCCCCAAAAAAACTGGATTTTCTTTAAAAAAAGAAGATTTATTTACATTTTGAACAAAAAACACTTAATCCCCTTCAAAATACTCTCCATTGGAGGCAATACACTTGTTCAATATTTTTTCGCAATGTGTGAAGAATCTCTGGAAATGCTGAAGCTTGATGTTGTTGAGTGCCTCCTGCGAAGCTGTTTTCACCTCCTCCACGGTGGCAAATCGCTTTCCTTTCAATGTTTTTTTCATTGTCGGGAATAGAAAGAAATCACAGGGGGCTAGGTCCGGTGAATAGGGTGGGTGGGGAACAACGGTCCATCCCAGAGAGGCCAAATACCAGGTCACAGACAAAGCTGTGTGAGCTGGGGCATTGTCATGATGGAGAAACTAATCACCCGATCTCCACAATTCTGGGCGTTTTCTTCGCACATTCTCGTTTTCACATTTGACCTCACTTGTCTTGCTTTTTTGGTCTCGGTGAAGTGGGCGTTTTCCATTGGCTCGGAGCCTGTTTGGTCTCAGGGTCGTACCCATAGCACCAACTTTCATCGCCCGTGATGACCTTAGAAAGAAAGTCTGGGTCACTTTCAATACGATTTTTCAACTCCTGACACAAAGTCAAACGAGTGTTTTTCTAATCCTGTGTGAGCAGGCGGGGAACAAACTTCACAGCAACGCATCTCATGTTCAAATCCACGGTCAAAATCCGCTGACAGGAGCTCCAACTCACACCTGTAGCTTCTGAGACCTCGTTGATTGTGTACTGACGATCCTTGTTGATTTTTTATTTTGATTCAGTACGACTTGTTGTCGGGCACCCAGAATGAGGATGATCTTAACGCTCATTTCTCCTCTTTTGAACTGCGCAAACCACTCGAAAACTTGTGTACGGCTTAGTGCTTCCTCCTTAAAGGCCTTTTGAAGCATTTCACGTGCTTCTGTGGCCGTTTTTCCGAGACGAAAACAAAATCTCAAGCAGATTCGCTGTTCAGTATGGTCAGACATCACGATTTCATGACAGGAGCTTGAGAACACTTGGGAGAATTGACAACACAAGCCCGTACAACCTTCTACGGCGACGTCCGCCTCGCTACTGACTAGTGAAGGGTGCAACTACATTCACCTAGCGGGCGAAAACTCAACTACGATTAGGAAGAGCTCCCTGAAGCCAGTCAGGTTTTTTTGGGTCTGCCTTCGTATGTCTATGCATTAGTGCTATTTACACAGTACTGTATTACTGCTTTGGTAATTTTTTAAACTATAAAAAACACACATACAAATTCATCTGCATCATCAGACCACACACTCCACTAGTCCAATCATTAAATGGTCTACAGCATTATTATACACAGCATTTATCACTTCACATAATACACTGTGTTATACCTTCCTGAGATGCAGGAATCTGAGATGAAAACTGTAATATCAAATATAAAGATGGCTGTTTTACATAGGTTTTCTCTAGTAACAACAAAATGGTACACAGAGTACAAGCATTAAATTAATTGTTTTGGCTGAAATGTTAAGAGACTCATCAACCTAACTTACCAACTTTTCATTGCTGTGCTGTCGATTTACTGGAGGACTATTGCAAGACACCAGTTTTCGGATGAACTGAAAATATTCTGCTGAAAACTGATTTTTGTTGTGCATGAACTTTATGTTCTGTTTCCGTACACTTCGTTCAATGGCTGGTGGCATTTTCATGATACCCAATTTTGTATCAGCTACAGAAAAGATAAAATAACAATGTATAAAATTTATCAGTCACAGTGGATGCTCATAGATCACATTCAAGCCTGAAAAGAACACACGATGTTAACATGGCAATGACCATGTTCAGTCCATGATCTACTGAGACGTGACACTACGTTAATTTGTAGATGCATAAATGATATTTCAAAAGCACTATGATGCCTCAATCATCAGAACCAATGTAAGGTCAGGATGTAGTCTGGTCATATAGCCAGGTTGCAAAGAAGGTGGTTAGACCTACACAAGCAGAAGAGGTTATCAGTCTGGTCAAAGCCAATATGAATGGCAGACGAACTGTAACAATATGACCATATTCAGACACCTTCACTTCCTTGTGTAACACATACTGTCCATTTGTCTGTACGCACACAAATCAAAAACCACTCAAGAGACTTTAATAAGACCTTGACACTGAAAAAAGCTTCATGAAAATATAATAAGCCATTTCAATCGTAATAACATGAAAACCTACAGGAAGTTCCTAAATGTGTGAATTCCTGCCTTGGTGCATATGTTCACACCCCTGTGCTGCTTACATGCCTAACTCCTATAACACTCAACTGTAGCACTATTTTTGGATGGAGGGAAAACACGTAGTATTCACAGCAGCAGATATCCGTTTCGGGAACATGGTCTACTAGATGTCACAAAGGTCAGTATGACCGTCTTCCCACCCTACCTGCCTACACATAACCTGACTGCATCCTTGCATTTTATCCAGAAGATGGAGGTGGGTTATGCCTTTGAAATACCATGACTACAGAGTCATAACCCAGGACACTGCAGTCTGAAGGCCTGACAAGTCATCCTCCAGCCAAACAAATCAATACATGAAGACCACTTCTAGTAAGACCTCATCAATCATGACTATCATGACCAGTATTCTTCACGCTTCTCTTCCAGGTTCAATGATGTTAAATTGCAACAGTGAATATTTTATTTTTAAATGCATGAATCTAAACTTCTACAAGCACAAGTTTCTGTAAGGGACCAAGTGAACTTCCAAAATTTTTAAGTCTGCAGTACTTACACAATGACAGCTCATTCAGGCTCTTCATAAGTGCATTTTCCTCAACATCCAGTCGTGTATAGAATAACATGTACGCATTCCACCACCGTTTCTGACGTCGATAGCTCATTCTTTTTAACATGTGGTCAAACACCTGAAAATTTCCATATGTGGTAGGATCTATTCCAATAAAGCCTTAATTAACAGCATTTACTGCCAGCCCGACATGTGTAAAGGCAAAGAAAAATTCAGCTCACCTCACCCATATAATCTCCACCGAAACACTGTGTTTTCATTTCTTCTTCATCATCCATCTTACACTCACTCACTTCACCATCATCAAACTTATACCATTTTGAACTCCCATCATTATGCCTACAACACAGTACAGAATAAGCAGGAAAACTTTAAATTACAAGAACAAAGGATTAACCCAGATTTGACTTTTCTAGGTAATTTTGTAAAGAAAAGCCCATGTCATTTAATCAATACATACAGCAATCCCTGTGTAATGTCTTGGTTTAAGAATTTCTTCATTTAGTTTTGGTCATCTTCCTATAGTGAGATTATATGAATTTTAGTTCCCTTCAACAAAGTTGAAATCTGCTGCCCTCTGAGAAACAAATGATGGTCTCACTGTACAAAAGTTAAATGCGAACGGTTACCTGCATAAAGGCCCCATATTCTAGGCTATAATTTTTTCCTTTATTTCAACAACTTGCAGCATGGCACGAAATACATGAAGTGCTAGTTACAGTTCCTGCATCATGTCCTACTGCTGTGAAATCTCACTTTAACAAACACCACAGTAACAACAAATTCAGTTAAATATGATCTGACATGTCTTTATGCAAACATTTTCATTTTGATTAATACCACAGTAACTAAAGAATTCGATTAATGCAATAAAATCCACAATGCTACAAAAGAGCAATACATAAAACGTAGGACCATAAAGCTATGCTCATTGAAGAACTACAAGAACACAGAGAATAATCAGAGCCATGGTATTTTGGTAGAGAAATTCCATTTGTAAACTCCAATTAAAAACCCATCCCTAGTCTACACTGCAACCTGGAAGTGCCAGCCCAGCAATGCACCCTGCTATCACAGAACAGCATCACTTAAGGCACATTTACAGTGGTCAAATGCACAACTTTTGCTATGTAAACAAAACAAAAATTGAAACCATTAAGACATGATCAATCGGTGTTTCATTTTGACTTGAGTAGAAAGGGTGTGTTTATACTGGTCTATCTGAGTCAATCAACACCATGATCGTACGTATTATTCACCGCAAAATGTAACCGTAGACATAAAGTTTAGGATAACTGGGCATAATTTAAAACACAAAAATTAAAGGTACATAACCATAAGCATGTTCAGCAGCTCATTCAACACAGTTTGTACTGAATGGAACTGAATTGACAAGGTACAATATTAACATTTTCAGCCTCCAATCTGTCCAGATAAATGTAAACATGCACAAATGCTGATTCCATTATGGGCACACAACTAAGTCACCCATACACAAATCTTCTACATATTGTCATTTGGATTACTTGTCTAAATTTGTCACCACTGCTACAGAAGCAGCCAACAGCAAATTTGTTGGTGTCATAATGACCAGGAAAGATGTTCCAGGTCATGAATTGGATATCAGTGACTTTCTTGAATAATTTAGTAAGAAATCATTATAACACAGTCGGTACAGAAAAAAATTATGGACTGCTTTATAAAGCACCCACATTACGTTTGTCTGTTTTTCAAATTTTTAAACACAATCAACCACGATTCTGACATTTTTATTGCCTTTCAATGAAAACAAAATTTCATTACAATTTCATCACTTGCACAACTCTGTTATACTAAGATTTCAGTTTCAGATAATAAATTAATTACCTCCGGCACAGCTGTCGCCTTCTAAGCCACAGACATCATATCTGAAGACAGCCTTTCACATAAATTCATGCAGCCAAACCTTTCAAGGAAGGCAAAATGTCTTCAAAACACCAGTTTTCTTAACCTGGCTATAGCCTCCTGCTGATGGGGCTCACTTGCCACAAATAAACTGAATTATTGTCCACTGTGAGGTTCTTACCTATGCAGAATGTAAGAGTAGTAATGGCCTCCGCTGGCCTGTCCACTATGTACAACAATTCCCGTTAGTTGATATTTTGTACAAATGTCTTTTGATATTTCATCATAATCACAGTCTATCATTTCACCTTCAAGCTTTGCCAAGCCTGAAACTGCAAGGAGGTTAAACTGAATTAAATCAAGGTCTGTCCACCAAGAGTAAAAGTAACATACAGGCTTACATAAGTATGATACAAAGAGAAAAGTGCATAAATAATCTGAAGGACATCATCTCTTATGCATCCAACAATAAACAAACAATCACTGTCTAATACAACTGCATACTCGTGTATTATACGCTAACCATATGTTTTGGTTCTTCCAGACCATCATCATGCTTCCACACAAAAAAATTTTTAAAAATTTAAAAAAGTAGAACTGCAAACTTACATACACGTCTACTTTTGTGAGATTTCATATTAATAGAAAGTGGAATGGGGTGAAGTGAATTGCAGTATGAGGGGGGGGGGAACAAGTCTTTATGGAAAAGGTTTATAGGAGTAGTAAGTGATGAGAAGTGAAAGACTGGAGTGAAAGCGCAAGTGAATTAATGAAAAAACAATTACAAAAAACTGTACACAGGACTCTCTTACTTGGGTGTTTTTACCTTTTGTACATGTTGTATTCTAATTTGTCTCGGGTGTTTTGTTCCTAGTATTAAGTTGTCTTTTGGGTAATTGTTGTTGGTTGACTGTGTGTATTGTTGTAGTTGACTTGTGTGTGTTGTTATCTTATGTGTATTTGTTGTACTGTGTGTGTGTGTGTGTGCGCGCGCGTTTTTTTTATTTTTTTTTAATACTTTAAATGCCGGACTGCTGGCTACAGGTCAGAACTCGGAAGGTCCTGCGACCGGCCATCTCGACACAGGTTTTTCTTGGTTTCCCTGTGCCCAAAAGCAAATGCTGAGATGGTTCCCAAG
>Ga0123355_10014857_pt1 | contig 12194 bp, 6 predicted proteins | sample TergutEmb28metaG_3_FD_89872 | JGI IMG/M metagenome (GOLD analysis project Ga0123355, IMG submission 89872) | Embiratermes neotenicus P1 segment gut microbial communities from Petit-Saut dam, French Guiana - Emb289 P1 | ecosystem: Host-associated > Arthropoda: Insects > Digestive system > Gut ...
CTCTACAGCAGATTCCTACACAATATGATATGCTGCCACAACACTTTGTTTACAAAAACTAACTAATTCGTGAATATGTAACAACTTTAGCAAGGAACGACGAAACTCCCTGACAATGATCTGGAAAGATTGAAATAGGTCGGGGTGGTTTTGTGTGTTTTAAAGTGTTTTAAGTGAAAGTTATTTAGGTGCATTTGTTGGTTAATAGTTGAAGTGATTTTACGAAATACATGGTGCAACGATAAGATATATATAGATTAAATTTATACTTGGTTTATCAGTCTGTCCGTCACGTTTTGAATTTCGAAAATTAATAACGAGAGTGAATAGGTATAAATGAAAATATTGTTAGTTTTAGAGACGAAAATCAAAAAAAGAATTGTTAATTTTGTTTCTATGTATGTGGATTCTTGTCACATTCAACTAATATTCTGATTCTTTTGCCCCATAAGATAATCGATGGAAGCGTTATAATTACCGGGGATTCAAATAGCCACAATTTAATTTAATACAAGTTTCTTTATCCAGTATACGGTACGTTATTTAGTCACGGAAGAGGAAATGTTTTTACAGAATGACGCCAGGTTAACCACTGGAGCCTTGTTTTACTTCACGTACATCAAAGCGAGATTTATGATTAGTTAAGGTGCACGGCACTGCCTTTGTGGTGGCCAAGTGCGGTGGCTATTCAGTTCGGGTCTGCACCGCAAAAGTTCTTTCTAAAACGTGGTGAATGGAATAATCTAAGAACCCTAACTGCAAATCACCAAACGAACATCTGAATTGTTCTTCCCATTTCAAAGCTGATTTCTGTTGCGGACAAGCGGCACGCTAATTTCATTAAGTGACTCACCTGGTGCGTGTCCAATATGTTTGAGCCGAATTTGGACTCTCATACTAAGGGAAGAGCTTAGTTGTAGTGTCAGGCGCCGAGGAAGATGCCTGGATCTGAAAGGAGGAGGCAACAGGAAGGTGCAAAAATCACATAATGAGGGGCACCATGATTTAAAATCCTTAACAAGTCAAGACGGGGTATCAGATCAAAGGGGATGAAATAGATAGGGCGTGTGGCACGCATGAGAATGGAGAGAAATGTATAGACGATTTTGATAGGAGGAGCCTGAAGGAAGCAGATCATCGGGAATAGTGAGTAGATGGAAGGAAAATATTAAAATGGAACGTAGAGAAATGATAAGGGTGGGCCGCACTGTGCCGTGCGCCACTGGATTCTTATCGCCGAGACCCAGGTTTTACCTCAAGCAACCCCACATGAGATTTGTTACGGAAAATTAGTCCACGGAGATAATTTCTCTACATAGTCCACTCTTACACTGTCAAGTGTACGTCAATGAATGTTCCATACCACTGTTTCATTTGTCAGTTACTGACCCGGAAATTGACAGCGTCTTTGTTGTACTGCCAGTTCAACACCACTGCCTTAGAGTGTCTGAATTCTTTTGGCGTCCATCAGCAGAATAAGTGTGTAACATTTATAATTTTATTTTTAAATAATTTTTGCAGAATAACAATTTCAAAATTCAGTGCGCTTTGCAGATTTATTTTATATCCACCACTGTGTTTAGAAACACTTGTTAAAAGTTTCACTTTTAAAGTTCAGTCTTTCATTGGAAATTTTTAGCTCTTCCAATTCTTGATGTAGCTTTCTTGAGAAGACAAAATAAGTTTTAATAGGCCTAGAGGTCACATTGGAAAGCTGACACTTTGTCGAAAGGCCCAGCAGGTTACATTTGAGAGACTGCCATAAGACTAACACAGACAGTGGATCTACAATAACACCTGCTGTAATGGGATGCTTAACAAGGCACCAGAATTTGTGCAGCGCAACTTTCGTTAACTAGCATCACGCTTCAAGAGCACTGTGCCAGACGCTTCTTTGTAACTTGGAAACTCGCTTTTCATTAAGATAATAGCGAAACTTCAAATATGAATTCTGGTTTTAGACTGAAATGTTGTAACGACACTGAAGTTACGATAATGAGCTGCAATGTTTTGATGTAGGTTGTTGTGGATATGCGCATGTTCGATTCCTTCTTTCTTTATCTACGCATTAAATGCGATGTTGATCATGTCAGAATAATGAATTATCTTTACAGAAAGTAATGTACATGATTACAACACTACATGAAATCATGAAAGTAATGTTAAAGTAAGTATACACAAATTGCACAATTGATAATAAGTAATCTTATGTCATTTACGTTCCTCCTACATGTTTCGAAATGTGCATGGTTATCCTCAGGGAGTTATGCAAAAAGGAATACTAGTACAGCAAATTATGTTAATGATGCACACGTGTAGATTAAAATATAATAATTTTAATTAAGAGTAAAATTAATAAAAATGGTTTAAATATAAATCGATAAACAAATAATTTTATAATTCTAAACAACAGTTTATCTTCCATTTAAACTATTTGTAGTAATTACAATTAACAGCATTAACTCCACACATGCACATCTTTTATTGAGTTTGTTGTATTCTTATGCCTTTGTCTATAGGCCTACTACCCGGATGATGACCTTGTAGAGGTCGAAATATATAGGAGAAACATGAGTGGCAAATTATTTTTATTACTGATTGTGCAGCTTAATGGGTTGATTATTGATTTACCAATGTATTGCAAGGAATGTAGATTACGTTACCTGTATACATTTTACTCAAATTTTTTGAGGTTCTTTAAAAATTTGACTGCCAACCATTTAAACATTTACCTTCTCAACACCGAGATACACTCATCTTTATTAATTTTACGTTGTACGTCAAGTTTATCTCTTTGTCTGTTTTGTGTAGCCGATTACAGCCTATTAAAGCACAAGACACGAAATTTACGAACTAAGATATCTGGACAAATATGCAGGGCGCAGAAAACACGTCAAACCGTTGACGGTGTTAAGAGTTTTGAATCAATAGAGATACTTAACCTTTTGACGCCTAACGACGACTATAGTGGTCGTACCGCACCGCTAACCTCTAAATGTTGCATTTTATATATTTATTCAACAAATACAGGTACTGAATATTTTAAACATGGTATACACTCTCCGTTTTTTCCTCTTCAAAATGCAGTTTGTTTCATAAATCTAACATATTTGGTTCCTGTTTTATTCACATTTTATATACAGGTTGTGCTAAAATTAAAAAAATAATTTCGGCGCCAAAAGGTTAAACATACTCTTGATAAAACAGAACTGATAATGTGCGTCTTCATGATATATATAGGAGTATCAGAGCAGACAAATTTAGATTTATCAGGGTTGTGCATAGGGGAAGGTGGGTAGATGATTTTTTAACACTTATTTTTAATCTGTGAACACAATTACGAGGTTTTATTGTTTTCATGTTATTTTAAATGCATTCCTTCACATTTACAAAGTAGTTATAAGTACATTGCGGAATCAGTGTATTATAACGCATAACATACTGACATAGATCACAATAATTTAAGAAACAAAACGTATACAATGACATGGTGGGTTAAGTATAAAACTAACTGATTCAGTACGTTAAGTCAGGTTGGTAATTACACATGTTGATTTTCTTATTTTAGTTAAGGTAGACAAATTGGGGTTACGCTCAGCTAGGTAGGTGGAATAGGTATACAATTTTTGTGAGACACTCTCTTCATAACTGGCCACACGAAGGACCGAGACAGATGTAGGAAAATAAAATTAGTAATGAAAAGAGGTAGTAGAGATAGGGACAAATGAAAATTGCAGGGCATCGCTTTTTAATAGCTTCTTTTCTTATTGGTGAATTTACACAGTCTTTGTATTGTGGTGCGTTGCAAAATTCTGCCTCTATCTTCAGCGTAGAATAGGGCTTACTATTGATGGCTCTGAACGAGCGGATTACACTGTCATATAGTAACGCTAGTTGTGTTGTCTTTTGGTGAAGCTTATACCGTCCAGGTGCCGTAATTTTTCCTATAAAAGAGAGCAAAGCGTCTCCGCTCACGGTCCAGTTTTGATTATACTGTAACATTCGTCTCTCCCTCAATGTCCAGATCTAGATTATGCTGCAACATTCGTCTCTCCCTCAAGGTCCAGTTCTAGATTATGCTGCAAGATTCGTCTCTCCTTCAAGGTCCAATTATATATTATGCTGCAAAATTCGTCTCTCCCTCAAGGTCCAGTTCTAGATTATGCTTCAAGATTCGTCTCTCCCTCAAGGTCCAGTTTCAGATTATGCTGCAAGATTCGTCTCTCCCTCAAGGTCCAGTTTTAGATTATGCTGCAAGATTCGTCTTCCCTTGAAGGTCCAGTTCTAAATTGTGCTGCAAGATTCGTCTCTCCCTCAGCACTTTCAAATTTGCTCTGAAGGAGGGCAAAACATGGGCTGTTAAGAAGTAGCGCCACAAGTAATGGCACAAAATATTCGTTGGAAATCAATCCAGTTAAATCTGTGATTCTGTGATTCCAGAAACACAGTAACGTAACATTATTTTACGTGCATTAAATAGGTTAAGGATTGTGTGCTATATATATATATATATGTGTGTGTGTGTGTGTGTGTAAGCAGCAGTATGCATTATATATATAATACATACTGCTGCTTACACAATAGTTATATTACCGACTGTCCAGTGGGAGGCGGAATTTAATATAAGGTCAATTGTATATATACGTGTACACTCTAGAGTGCATATCGGCTACACATACTGCATGGACTCTAATAATAACCATAAATTTAGGGGAAAGGCGCGAAAGCTAAACATATAAGCTTGCTTAAAACCGTTATTTGAAATGCCAAAGCAAACGTTTTTCTGCAGGTGTCTTAATTATCTGTTGGCATCGTGTTACAAAAATACAGTTACATAGAAGTTTGCTTTTTCTGACAAATTACAAAAAACAATACACCATAACAAATGCCCACTCTTAAGTACCCTTGTTCCTAACAGCACCCCCTCAGATTACTCGCTTAGTAAATTTCGTACTTAAATGCGATATCTCTTTAGAAGTAGAACACTGCCCGTACCACCATCTTTGGCAAAATGCTCTGTGTCTAGTCTTCTGTTCCTGGCTGTTCATATCGTTCATCCCGGCCGGAACAGAAAATCTTCTCCTTGCCCGTCTTCTGTACTGAATATGATGGCTCTCCAACAGTAAGCTTGTTATAGAATTTTTTTGCTCTCTGTTCCTTAATTGTTCATGAGTGAAATTTTAGAAGAAGAACACGTCATTATCTCTGATTGTCTAGCTGGTCTGCCCCACTTGACTGCTCTTTTGGCTTTCGATAAGGGAAATTTTTTCGATTGAGAAATTCATGTTCCTGCCATCTTTTCTTATCCGATCTATGGTGGCTAACTATTCTGAAGGCGATTTTCGAACGTGTTTCACTATGCTGCTTTCGTCTCGATGGATATAGGCATTTGCAATTTTCATATAAATCTCGCCGATTATGTTTTCATTCTAGCTTCTTTGTGGCCGATTACAGAATACTGTTGAAAAAAATCTTCCTCAGAAAACGCGTCGTGGTACTGTCCTATAACCGAAAAACGTTTTTTGCATTCTTCATTATGAACACCTTTTCACTGGATTTTCGGAAAATGAGGCAAACACTGCTTTACATGATCCAAAAAAATTCTCGGTCTGACGGCTGGAGCTTATGGCTGAAGTGTGGCGGTAGCTGGTGGAGACAACAGCACTAAATAGTGCTCTGTGCAATAGATAAAAGCCTCGAGGCTGCAGTGTGGCATGCGATTGTCCAGAGTGAGGACGACTGGATCATTTTCAGTTCATCTGGCATAGTTTGAGAAATGATTCCTTCCTACGTGTATTCCACAGAATTTGTAATCAAGATTTCTAACATAATTCGTTAGTTCTTGTTCTCTTTCTTGTTCTTCCTTGGAAACATGCTCCAAATTCCCAAAGACATTGGCATAGTCCCCTGGAACAAATCATTACTGTAGCTTTACTCTTTCATGTAGTTATTTCAGATATTATGATTATTTTCTTATGTATTTTGGACCGTGTATCATTGTGATGGTTGAAGAATAAGAGATCAACTTGATGTCACAATTTATTAAGTTTCATTTCACTTCTTCTATGCTCGACATGTTTCGGACATTAATACATCCATCATCAGGAGCAGGCTTCAGCCTGCCACACGGATACCACCCCAACCAGTCACACCGAAACTCCAACACACATCGAAACAAGAAAACTCAACCAATGTGGTGATACAATTGAAAAGTCGCAGGTTCCTGATGATGGATGTATTAATGTCCGAAACATGTTGAGCATAGAAGAAGTGAAATAAAACTTAATAAATTGTGACATCAAGTTGTTGACTTGTATTCTTCAATTATGATTATTTATTGAATGATACCTAAACCGGAAAAAATTATAGTCCCCTAAATCCGAGGCGCCTGGAATTTAGTCAGAATTCAAGGGTTTTAAAACTTGCTTTTATGTTCCCAAAACGTTGGCATCTCTTCTCTGGTTTTCTCAATTTAAGGTTCTTTGTCTTTCTGCGATGCAATGTTTCACAGTCACAACCACGTTTCTCTTCCATTGTAATATGTAATTTGAAGCCATTCGTAATTGCAGTCAGATTTTACAAACAAAGGTTAGGGGTTCACATTTACCAGTCGAAGGATAATCAGTTCCAAGAGTGCGTAGATTGAACATGAGAAAGCGCATGCACAAAAAGGGGCCCTTGATGTGCGTACTCTTGGTGCTAGCAACGTGATTTTGAAAATAATATCTAGGTAGCAGAACAGTTGCGGAATGCTAAATGTGTGTGTGGAGCATAATTGCTTGGAAAGGTGCCTTTCAATCTATGCAAATGGACCGTGTGCCAAAATGTAACACCTGGTCTCAGGCGTTAATTTGTACATTGGACAAATTAGTGTCATACATATTGAAAGCACGTAAATATCAGTCTTGGCCAACCCTTGCTACTACTCGCTCGTGGCAAGATCGCTCAAACACAAGCGCAAAACGAAATGTGTCAGTGTCATCAGGTATTAGAAACCTGGTCTGCATGCTCTTATTGACCGCACATTGTGACGTGCCGTTGCTACACTGTTGTAAATTGCCGTTAACTTAGAAAATAATCGCTCTGAAAGAATTCTCAGCTGAGACATCTCCATTGTGTTCAATAATCAATAGAATATACATAATTGCACAGTCTAACACAACTTTTTATTAAATAATTACAATTTAAATATAATTATATCATTTTTAACAACAGCATGTCTCGGCTCCTCTTATAGGGCCATCTTCAAGCTGAGCCCTAAAAGGTGTTATATACAAATCACAATTAGGTCCCTATTCTATGAAGCATTGCTAATTTTATATAACACTTTTTAGAGTTCAGCCTGAAGATGGCTCTATAAGAGGAGCCGAAACATGTTGATGTTAAGAAGATTTTATCTTTTAATTGCAATTACTTAATAAAACGTTGTGTTGGACTGTGCAATTATGTATGTTCTATGAAAAGATTCACTCCCCTGAAGGATAAAAACAAAAGGAATTCATTTACGCAATCTTAGTTTTGGAAAATTAGGTTTCCTGAATATGAAATAGCGTCATTTAAAATTGCATAAGTAGGCGCGTGTATGCAACCCACTTAACTGCTTACAACTCACCTGCATCAGTTTCATGACCTCGACAAGACTGTGAAGTACATTATTGTGACCAACCCAGTGCCAGTCTTTCCTAACACTGGTGTGCAGAGCCAGTCGCAACCTACAGTGTCAGGAAAAGCAGCTTTTTTTATTCCTGAATCGATTTTCGGATGGATAGGGGTTTGTGGATAGGCAGTTACCTGTGAAGTACCCATAGATGGTGACTAAGATGCTGCTAACAAGGTACTATAACAACAAAATCTCTTAAAGCCAATAAATTTTATAATCTGGGCCGCAGACAACAAAAAATCGATCCTAAGTGAAAGCCAAACCCACTTCTGACAACGACCTGGATTTCGAACTAACGCTGAACAGCACTTGTAACCAAAGGCGAAAAATGATGGTGACTTGTGAGAATATGTAGAGATAATATCAGGTCACATTATATGTATAATATTTCAGAATATTTATTTTGGAATGTAGGTCAGACTGATTTGGGCCTTGCTTATCATTCATGGTTCTTCCACTGTTTCTAAAATGTCTCTATTCTGTAATGACGCAGTTTGCCCTTATGTTCCAATGCATGTGAATTTATATGTTTTTTACATGTTTTACACATCAATGGATACATCGAGTTCACAAAGTTTTGTTTACAAATGACATGAGTGTGTTTTTGAGCCTCTAGGTTTTTTATTGTCTGCTACAGAGTTTGCATAGCATACAATTTTCGTAATCATAAATATAATGCTTCCATCTAACCTAACATATCCCATAAACATTTGTGTTGCTAAATAACGTAATATGTAGCGATACACATAAGTGTAAAACAACGTAAATAATACACCCAATTATGAACAGAGCTAATCGTTATGTAATAAAAAAAAGAATTGTCTACAGAAAATAAAAAAAGAATAACCCTTTTAAGGTAAGCTGAAGATCGTAGGCATATTTCAGTAAACTGTACCCCTACATACAGATTGCACTTGTTCAGCCATGGCTGTAACCTGAACACGAGAGCAAGTATTCTTCCGAAGATTTGTTGACCATTATCCAGATTGCACAGTGTGGTAAGACAGATTGTTCCTGTACGTAACAAAACCTATATACACAAGGATGTTCCTTTATGTCATACTGCCCAATCCATATATAATTTAGAATTCATTTCTTTATGTGACACTGCTTTATACTGCAACTCAAATGTACGCGTAGGCCTATTCTTTGTATCGAAGTAACAGTTAAATAGAGAATATAATGTTTGACGCAACTGAAATTACTTTACAAATCTGAAGAGAGAGGGTTTCAGAGAATTAAAGACAGGGTTTTCAATCGCAATGCTTAGACTGAATGGTGGCATAAGGTCTAAGTAGTGCGTATCAGAACAAAGGGTTAAAATTACATAAAATTAGGAAAATTTTGTTACGTGAAGTTTGACGTTCTTTAGACTTTACTTTGAAACCTCCCATTACGCACATGTATTTAGGAGAAACACTTCTTTATTATTTGTAAACTAATTGCCTACTATACGCCTATTACGAAAAAGACACTTTCTAAAGTAGCCGGAGTTTATAGACCAGTACGAATGAATAGCTTCATAATTTATGCACAAGGAGCAAAACAGGCGATACCTTAAGGCCGTCTTGTTATTACGCACAGCGAAGTGCTGTTATGTACAGGCCTATACATGAAACAGTAAGAAATATCTCATTATCAGAACACAACAAATATGAATTGAAAATCTTTATTTGCGATCCACAATAAGAACAGCCGAAAATATAATTACTGATTCTTGATATGCGCAAGTAACAGAATTCACTAACCAAGTTATCTGAAAAGGTGCACTGCGACCAAATTATGTGTTTCAGTTTTTCTCTACAGATTTCCTTAAACGTTTTCTTTCTTTGTTAAATATTATTCAAAGGCAAACTAATGTTTTAAAATTAAAATACGGAAAAGTTATTTGTGTCATCGACACAAGTAAGTTTATTATATTGTGTCATATACATATTTGGCTGCTTATTTTGATCGATTATATGGTCATCTGCATGTCATATGAAGAAGTATAAACGAAATTACAATTGAAAATATCATTTGCAATTGTAATTGTAAATGTGTCCGTGTGGCCTGTGGATTGGTGCAAACATAGACAAATACTTATATATAATATAAACAATATAACATAACACAACACAACAAACTATAATATAACATAATTCAGTTCAAATCAATTAAATTATTTATTATTCACGTGCTTTTACAACGGCCGCAATGCGAATTGCAGAGACAACAGGGGAACATAAGTTATATGCAAGAATACAGTCAACACATGAAGTCACATATAAAAGAGGTAATAAAAATCACACCTAAAAATAAAATTGTAAACAACAGAATATCTGTTCAGGAAAAATTTGTGAATTGAAACATTTGTCAAAACATAGAGTTAGTAGGCGTAACGTTCATGAAAAAAAAAATACAGTGTGGGATACAATACATAGAAAATAATCGTAAATGTGCAGTGCAAAAGCAAAACGAAGGGAGATACAATACAAAATATTAAACGAGGAAAATAAAATTTGGAGAATAATACCGGGCCATTTAACTGTTAAAAAGGAAGTAAGATCCAATCGTAAATAATTAGTAAATCAAGTAAAATTAGATTCCATATTGGTTGAAAACATCTGCTTTACTGCCAACAGCATTAGCGACAGTAATGAATCTGGCAGCGGGGCTAGCCTTAGCACTTTAAGGAGCAATATATTGTGATGTAGTAATACAATAATATAATATAATATAATACAATTAAGTGTGTTGATGACATAAATAAATATTTTATAACTTCTGAAACACAAAATAATATCTAAGATAAAATATAAAAATACATTTTATTTCTATCAAAAGAAGCAAACATTTATAGCAGCGTTAAGAAATGTTGCCAGAATGTTAGAACGCTGTATTTTGCTTTAATACTAACTTTTTCTTCAAACTTGTAACGTAATCCATAATTATAGCTTCTAGCTTTGTAGTCAGCCTATCCGAATTAGTTACAAAAATTTATTTCACCTTATGTTACCACAAATCTCAAGGGCGTTAGGGAGTGTTGGAATATTGGGCATGGGGTTTATAGTCATGCTGACTGAACGAAAAATACTTGCCTTATGTTTCTTAGCGCTAGACGTATAGGGAGATCAAAATTAGTAGATGATGGCTGCTCAATTCTTTATACTGTGTATCCGAAACCGGTAGGTCTGAACCAACGAAATATGACACTCGTTTTCTTCACTGAGCGTTTAAGAGTGAAGCATTTTCATTTCGTATTGACTGACAATAAACTGTACTTTCCATGAAGCGAAAGTGGAGCTTTACCGGTTCTCTCAAATGCGGATTATTCTACAAAGACGTAACTCATATCACGTTCACTAGACTGTAAAATACAAACAACAGGAAGGCGGCGCTCTGGGTTTAGGAACTGTGTCAATCATGGGCGAGAAAACAATGTTTCATAGACCTGTTCTTCGCCCATTATCAGGATCAATATTTCAGGAGGCAGTTCTGGCTTCAACCCGTCACTTACGGGGCTGATGGCTCGAGAACAAACGAGAGGAATGGTTCGCTGCGAGAGCGTAAAATATTTACAATACTTTGGTCCGATGTCTGTAACCATCTAAATCGTTGCTTGAAATTTCTAAATGAATCTTCCTAAATAAATATTATAGTGGGATAATCGGTCTATTTATTAGGACATTTAAAATGTAAAAAACGTGATAAAAGTTGGACAACAATTGCTGGAAGACCAACGACCATTCTCGAAATGTGCGGATAGAATGACAAAGATAAAGACTTATGTACATTTTTAAATACGTAATTTTACAAAATTTACGTACTTAAAGTAAGTTACACTCCCAGCAGCAACAACAACCAAGTGTTATTACTGGGATTATGCACTAGAATCATGGCTCAAATAGTAAATGAATTGAAATGGTCTCTTAACTTCCCATGTTTCTTTAGTCAATGTATAGATTTATCTAGTGTTATCTTAGGCACAATTGCATTATCGTTTAATTATAATGCAATTACCAGCTACAGATGTGTAGGAAAATATAACATAAAGATTTCTGGCAATTTCGTAAATTTTCAGGGTCTTAACCACGTTCCTTTGAAAGCAGTACAGTGAAACGCGCTTATAACGAAATCGAAAGAAACCGAAATTTTTCTTCATTGCATAGAAGTTCTGTTAATACAGGTGACTGAAATTTGAATCTTTAGGACTCTAAAGGTTTTACGCTACAAGCAGATCTAGTTCTTCCTCTTTCAGCTTCCAGTAGCCTGAAATAGTTCTTTACGACCTTTTGAAACACATCGTTATATATAATACAGGGTGCGGCGGAAAGAACACCCCAAATTGGGAGGGGTATAGCTTCGGGTGGGGAGCACGTCGTCGAACAGTAGAATACCTGCCGTTTTCAGTGTATACCATGACGTGGTTGGGAGAACATCGAGCCTTTATTGTTGAGGAATTTATAAAAATGGCGGTTCGCCGGTAGCAACACAGCGTGCATTTCGCATCCGCTTTGGGCTTGGTCGACGGGAGGCTGTTCCTGATAAGAAA
>Ga0123355_10014858_pt1 | contig 12193 bp, 10 predicted proteins | sample TergutEmb28metaG_3_FD_89872 | JGI IMG/M metagenome (GOLD analysis project Ga0123355, IMG submission 89872) | Embiratermes neotenicus P1 segment gut microbial communities from Petit-Saut dam, French Guiana - Emb289 P1 | ecosystem: Host-associated > Arthropoda: Insects > Digestive system > Gut ...
AACGGCACCGGTAACGACCGCGCCAGTAACAACGGCACCGGTAACGACCGCGCCTGTAACAACAGCACCGGTAACGACCGCGCCAGTAACAACGGCACCGGTAACGACCGCGCCAGTAACAACGGCACCGGTAACGACCGCGCCTGTAACAACGGCACCGGTAACGACCGCGCCTGTAACAACAGCATCGGTGACGACTGCGCCTGTAACAACGGCAGCAGCGTCGACTTCATTTGTAACCCACTCACCCACTACGACTGCACCTGTAACGACAGCACCCGTGACGACTGCGATTGTAACCCACGCACCTCATACGACTGTGCCGGGTGGCGGCACCACCGCTCCAGGAACGACTGCCCCGATTAGTGCCAATACCACGGCTCCAACACAGCAAATCAAAATCCCCAGCGTTATGTCTGTGCCCGTGGGCGGTGCGATTTCGTGGACGTTGCATGGTTTTGGCAACAACACAGGTGCACCTTTAACCAGCCTGTCGATTGTCGATATGCCGGGCGTCGGATTAAACTTAGCATCTGGCAACTTGCCTGCATTCCACAACGGCGCGGGTGTGACTTACGACATACATTATCGCGTAGCGGGCAGCAGTACTTGGCGCACTTTGGCAACCGGTGTTAATGCCGCGATTCCATTCACTTTCAACCTGCCGCAAAATGGAACCATCCACTATACAGAAATCCGATTTGATTTTGGTCCTGTACCCGTCAACTTTGCGCAGGGTAATACAATTACACTTAATTTTATCGCTGGCAACGCCCCCAATAACACATTAATCAACCACTTCATCGTAATGCGCGGCAACAACCAAACTCCAGGTCTTAGCCCATATACCCCTATCGTTGCATCGCCACCCACACCCGGCCCCGGTAATACCTTGGCACCCAACGCTAATGGCAACGGTTTTATCGAATTGGATAATAACAACGTATCCCAAGGCGCGTGGGAATGGCGCGAAAGCAACGGTTGGGCATTTGTTCCCAATCCCAATCAAAGTGTCTCCTTAGGCGCAATACCCCAAACCGGCGTACAAAGTATCACGCTGGTTCTAGCATCCGTTATTAACTTAACCATCATTATTGGATTGGGCGTACTAATCAAGTGCAAAATCAACAAACGGAAAGTGGGTGGCCAGTGAATCTTGCAAAAATGTCCTCCAATGGGCAAGTCACCATCCCCGTAGAAGTGCGCCGCGAATTAAAATTAAAAGCAGGCGACAAGCTAATTTTCTTCCGCGGGAAAAACGGCAAAATCACCGTTCAAAACCTCAACGCCTCTGCCTTGCAAGAAATGCAAAAAGCCGAATCCCATTAAAAACTGAACCGAAGCAAACACAAAAAGGATACGTCTGCGCGATGTGTCCTTTTTTGTGCGAGATCAACAAGGAAGGCTTCCCACAAATGGTTTTTTATGTTATTTTCGTCATACGCAAAACAATGCGTACAAACACACCCTAAGGAGGCACGATTATGCCCATCGGACTGGCACCATTCAGCATCAGGCATCATGTTTTTGACCCCGTAACCGGGGAAGCGGCCTACCGTAAATTGGCGGCAATGGGCTTCGACGGGCTGGAAAACGGCCTGCGCGGCGCCAACTTTGCCCCCGACGAAGAAAAGAAGTTGCTAAATGAACTTGGGTTGACCGTTTGTGACGTATGGGGCGACCCCAACGACCCCGAAGGTGCCATGAAACGCGCCGAAGCCGCCGGTACCAATATCATTTGCGTGGGCACCATGCCCGGCGATATGATGCGCTCTGTCGAGGGCTTCCAAGCCTACGCCCGCTGGCTCAATGACAAGGCTAAGCCCTTCGCCGACGCGGGTTTTAAATTATCTTATCACAACCACGCACAAGAATTCCGCAACTTTGCCCAATTGGGTGGCAAGCGCGGATACGAGATATTATTAGAAGAAACAGACCCCGACCGCGTCGTTTTCTGCATTGACACGTTTTGGGTAAGCGCAGCAGGCGGCGACCCCGTTTATTGGCTGCGCCGCATCAAAGACCGTACATCGCCCGTCGTGCATTTCAAGGAATATTCGATCGACGACCGCAGCTACGATACCGGCATCGGCAGCATCCCATGGCGTTTTGCCGAAGTAGGGCAGGGCAACATCAACTGGCACGAAGTCGTCGCTGCCTGCCGCGAAATCGGCATACAATGGTATTGCATCGAGCAAGACTTGGCACGCGGTGATGCATTCGATTCGCTCAAAACAAGCATCAACTACATGCGCAACGATTTGAAGATCGTATAGGGGGGATTGCCATGAAACCGGTAAAAGTGGCCGTCATCGGCAGTGGTGCTATCAGCTACATCTACATGAACACACTCAAAAACGGCGGATTTTCCATTATAGACTTGGTAGGTTGCGCCGATAAAATACCCGAACGCAGCGCGGCACGTGCCGCGCTTTTTGGCGTGCGCGACATGACCGTGGAAGAAATCCTGAACGACCCCGAAATTGAAATCGTGCTCAACTGTACCAACATTGCCGCGCACCACGAAGTCTCCGAACAAATTCTGCGCGCAGGCAAGCATGTATACAGCGAGAAGTCCATGGACACATCCTTCGCCGCCGCAAAGGAATTGTACGACCTGGCCGCATCCAAAAACCTGCGCATCGGCGCGGCACCGGATTGCTACATGGGCGCGGCGTACCAAACCGCCCGCAAGCTGGTGGACGACGGCTGGATTGGCGAGCCTTTATTCGCCAACGCTTTTTGCTACCGCGGTTACAACGCGCACGAGCGCGATACCGAACCCGCCAACCCCACCTTCGGTGCGCCGGGCACGAGTATCCATTACGATATGTCGGGGTATTATTACAACGTGCTCATCAACATGCTGGGGCCGGTGCACCGCGTCAGCGGATTCTCACGCTTCTTCGAACGCATCCACACCAACCCCCGCCACGAAAAATACAAACAGCCCCTCCGCAAGTTGCCGTCCTCATCACTCTCCATGGGGCTGCTCGAATTCCACAACGGCACTTACGCCAACGTCACCATGGTGGCCGACGGCACCGGCCCGGAAATCCCCCGCGTGGAGCTTTTCGGCACCCACGGCGTGCTCTATTTGCCCGACCCCAACTGCTTCGGCGGTTACTGCAATGATGTGATGCTCAAGCGCATTGGCAGCAACACCTTCGAGAAAATCCCCTTCACGCATACCTTCGCCGACACCGACCCGTCCATCCCCACCCTAAGCGGCAATTACGAAGCGTGCTTCAATTCGCATCGTGGCGTGGCCGTGGTGGACATGGCATGGGCCATCCGACGCAACCGCCCGCACCGCAGCAGCGCAGAACTTGCCCTGCACGCCGTAGAAATCGCCAACGCCATCGACACCTCCAACGAAACCAACCAAACCTTGCTGCTCACCACCAAACCTGAACGCCCCGCACCACTGGCACCGGGTCTGTTTGGCCGTTCGGCAGAGATGAGTATTGATACGGACGGAGCCGACGCATGAAAATAATATCTACATTGCAAGAATTAAACATCCCACTCAAGCACCAACGCTTCATTACCGAATTTTTGCGCCGAGCAAAGGAAATTAAAACATTTGATAAAATTGAAGCTTTTATTTTATTCGGTAGTTGCGCACGTGGTGATGCGCATGAAAAAAGTGATGTAGATATTTTAGCTATCGGTGATAATATCGGCGATGAAACGCTTTTCGATTTATATGATTGCGAATGGTATCCCGGATTTGAAAGCAAGGAAAATTTTGTAAACAGCGATGTTTTTGTTGATAATTTTGCTTGTTTTGAAAAACAAAAAAAGGTCTTAGGCAGCTTTCAATGGCGCGTAGCCAAAGATGGGGTGAATCTTAATGGATTATTACAAACTGTCTGATGAACCATTGCAATCTGCCATAATAAATCAGGAACAGGGCTTGTACCGAATGTCGGTAAGCATGTCGACATTGGCAATCGATTTGTTGTTAAAATCTGTATTATATAGAATCGCACCTACACACGATTTATTGATGGGGCATAATCATGCAGGAATCGTAACGCTGATTGAAAGCCGGTATCCGAAAAAAGATGACATACGACACGCCGCAAAATTAAGTCGAAAGTATTTTAATGATTCCCGATATTCTCGCGCAGAAAATCTTGCGGTGTTTACAAATGAATTGGCTACTGATTTTATTAATTATGCAAGGCAGATAAAAGATTATGTGGATCATGATTGCATTGCTTCATTAGAGGATTTGCAAAATAAATTTCATCCGCATTAAACACACAACACCCAAGGAGTCACATCATGCGCCTTTTATTCAAGCTCATTGGAGCACAAAACTGGGGTACATCACTCATCACGCTGGGCGTGCTGGGTTTTATTTACTTGATTGCCCGGGACATGAATTACTATTTGCTGGCGGCAAGCATTGCCATTTTTGTGCTGGGGCTTTCGATTAAAATCGTATGCCACTCCATATCACGCATGATGCAAAATTATGACAACGAACTACGCGCCCAAATCATGGGCATGATAGAAAACTACGACGTAGACTTGTTCAAACAACTATACCCCGAGAAGGAGGATATTTATGAATCAACCCGAAAGCCTAAAAAATCTAAGCGCGGTGCTGGAAAATAAGAGGGGCTTCAAGCTGTCGATGACCATCGGGCTGGATGGCTTTGTGGACGAAATTGTACATTTGGTGGACAAACGACTCGACTATGCCAACTACACGCGCATTCCTACGATTGCGGAATGGGGCGCACGCATCAGCCGCGCCGCAGGCCTTTCCACCAATATGGAAATGGTGACCGTGCAGACTAAATTGGGCGGCAACGGCCCCATCCTGTCTAACGCGCTGTTGGAATACGGCGTGGAGCTTACCTATGTGGGCAACTTGGGCAAACCCGATATTCACCCCGTATTCAAGCCGCTGGCAGAAAAAGCCAAGGCCGTCTATTCCATCGCCAACCCCGGCCACACCGATGCGGCAGAATTTGAAGACGGCAAAGTCATGCTGGGCAAGCACTTTACCCTCAAAGAAATCACATGGGACGCGATGAAAGAAGCCATGGGTGGCGCACCCGGCATCGCCAAAGTCGCCGACGAATGCAACTTATTCGGTATGGAAAACTGGACGATGCTGCCGCACATGTCCTCCATTTGGCAAGGCATGATCGACGAGGTATTCCCGCTCATGACCCGCACGGGCGACAAACCCCTGGCCTTCTTCGACTTGGCCGACCCGGAAAAACGCGCCAAAGAAGACATACTCGCCGCCATGAAGCTCATCGGACAATTCGAAGCCAAGTTCCGCGCCGTTTTGGGTCTCAATGAAAAAGAACTTTACGAAATCGCCGACGTATTCGGCATCACCTACGAGAACGACCAATCCCCCGCCACGCTCAAAAAAACCACGTTGGCCGTGTACGAAAAAATGGGCATCTATTGCTTGGTTGTGCATCCCGTACACACCGCATGTTGCGTCATCGGCGGGCAATACTACGACGTATCCGGCCCGTACTGCGCTAAACCCGTACTCACCACAGGCGCGGGTGACAACTTTAACGCAGGTTTCTGCTTGGGCTTGTCATTGGGCTTGGAACCGTTGCAAGCGCTGCTGCTGGGTGTATCCACGTCGGGTTTCTATGTAAGAAACGCGCACAGCCCCACGTTTGAACAAGTGATTGATTTCATTGGCAAATGGAGCGAGGGTAAAGTTTCGGCGTAAGCGTTGTTGTAGACAAATAAATTCCAACATCCGGTAAAAAGACTCCCAGCAAATGCATTATTTGCGCGCTGGGGGTCTTTTTTGTTAACAATCGGAAACCTTCACCCCGCTATTTTTATTTCGACATATAATGCTGCCCGGACAACGAAAAATATTTTTTCTCAAGAGGTTCCGTTTTTCCTTAAGTCGTGACAATAGTATAAATGAAAGACCAAAACGACTAGGAGGATACATATGAACCTTGCAAGAATGTCCACCAATGGCCAAGTCACGATACCGGTAGAGGTACGCCGCCAGCTCAAGCTCAACACGGGCGACAAGTTAATCTTCTTATGTAACAAAGACGGCGAAATCATCGTGAAAAACTTAAATGTTGCGGCCATAACGCAAACATTAACCGCCCGAGCCAAATAAACCGACGGGCGGCACACGACAGGAGTTGAACACCCTGAACGAGCAAAACTTGGTGGCACGGTTACATAGTGGCGACCCTACTGCGTTTGAGGATTTGTATCGTCAATACAGCGGGTATGTGGCTTTTATTTGCCTAAAGTTTTGTGACAACAGGGAGGATGCAGAGGAGGCGATACAAGACACTTTCTTGGATGTGCACAACCAAGTTAAAACGCTACGCGCGGACACATTGCGTGCGCTCATACGCCGCATTGCAATATGCAAATGCTACCGCAAACGCAACCAAAGCCGCCAACTGTCCGCTATACGGGTAGACGTTGACCTGACCGCTTACGAAGAATTAAACGACGACTTCCTGCCCGAGCAATACTTGCACAACAAGGAACAACGCGCCGAGCTGTTACGCATCATCATGGCGCTGCCCAAAATGCAATGGGAAACGGTGTACCTCTACTACTACGCATCCTTTAGCACCGAGGAAATTGCCCGATTGCAAAACTGCTCGACCGGCAACGTGCGCAAGACCCTGCGCAATGCGCGGGCATCTACCAAGGACAAACTGGAAGGCAAACAAAAAGGCAAGGTATTAAAGCCGATTGCCGGTTTTGCAACGGTATCGCTGGGTGCGGTCTTGATTGCCGAAGAGCAAGTGTTTGCCGCTTCTTATATACCGGGCGCAGTTGTACCTACCGCAGTTGCATGCACCGCTACCACCGCTTGTACGGCTATTACGTACACCGGCACCCTAGCCGCGGTCAAAGGCTACGCCATCGCTGCATGTATCACCGTTGCGGTGGTTGTATCTGCTGCCACTTATTACATCTTGTGGCAAGACGAACCCACAACACCGTCACCGGTCGTGGCTGCTGTAGTCGCACCGCTGCTTGCACCGGAGCCGCCAAGCCCAAGCCCAAGCCCAAGCCCAAGCCCAACGCTTGCACCCACGACAACACCCGCGCCCACACCCGCTCCCACGCCCACACCCACCACGGCTCCCATCACAACACCCGCCCCCACCACAGCACCGGAAACAACCGCACCCCCCACAAGCACACCCGCGCCACCGCCCACCACACTGGCTCCCACATTGCCACCCACACCCGCGCCCACCACCGCCCCCGCGCCGGTAGACAACACGCAAGCCATCTTGGCCGCGCTGGCACGGGCGGTATCCGCGCAAGACGTAGCAGACATCATTGCGCAATTCAACTTTCAATACGACCAAATGATACGCGGCAGTAATGAAGTCTTCCGATTTTATGTAACCAACGAAGGCAGCGGCGATATCTTGGTAGGCACCGCTACCGATGACAATGGCAATTTCCTGCGGATGCGATACGCCTTTTTTAATGGCGACGTAATGCCGCAAAACGTAATTGAATTGCTTAACATGATGGAATAAAACCAAAAACTGAGAGGATGTACATAAACCATGAATAAGAAATTATCAATGAGGCGCAAATTAGCATTTGTGCTGGCAGCTGTATTATTTGCTTCAACGTTGGGGTTATTCGCACTGGCCGACCCCACGCCTGCCCCTGAAATTGACATTGCATATGATATGCAAGCACTAACCACATCGCCGCCGGCGTTGGGGGTCGATTTTGCGCCCTTGGCGGCGGCATGTGGTTTTTATGTACGCATGTTTGGCGAGTTGGATCAAGACGTTGTGTTTTATCCTGGTAGCGCACCCGCACGCTTTACGGGGCGCGTCGGGCAATCGTCTACCATTCCGCAAACATTGCAAATAAACGCAACCTTTAGCGAACGGTTTGATACCTACCGCACCGTTACCGTTTCAGTAATGGATGGATTTGGCTTCCGCGCTACGCCGGGGTTGGGTATGCGTTCGGCGGGTTTTAGCCCCACTTCCGGCGGTGCTGACTTCCCGCATGATTGGGAATTTGATGCGTCATTACTAGATAATCCCTTTTCGGGTAACGTTACCGGATTTACATATGAACCTAACCCGCAAATCCGGCAATATGCTAATGCCAACCATTATTGGGGCAGGGTCAACAACCCCGACGGCACACCCAACAATGTGTTGCCCGCAGGTACTTTGGTTAACACGTATCAACCTTTGGCAGGCACTTTCACCTTTACGGTTGCACCGGGTGTTGACCGCATAACCATTCCTGTAATGATTGTCACAGACATCGCATTTTCTGCACAAGTAGCACAAAACACAAGTCGCCTGCGCGAAAATCCTATTACTGTTACTGTAAGCGAAACCGAAGACCCTGCAGGACTGACGCCCGCTGGGTACGGCATACGCACAGCTACATTGGCAGAGTATTATACAAGAGGAGATATTTACATTCGATATAATCGCAATCCTGATGATCGTACCGATACGATGGCTTCCGGCCAAGTTTGGACAAGCCGAATAAATAGTGATGTATTTTGGCGATTAACCGGACATGGAATAGCGTCATTTGTATTTCGACAATTTTTACATGAATCGTACACGGCAGAAATACGTGTACCGCGATCAGTTACACATTATGATGATTTAACGTTTACAATCACTCAAGGCGGTTCTGTGTTAACACAATATATGTGGAGTTATGAGATTGTTACAACCAACCCGGATTACACGTCTGTATTTGTTACATTCCGGCAAGCCAATTTGGGTGGCGGCCAACATGTAATATATATTGGCGGCACCATACCCCCAATGGAACCCGAAGATGCTTTGACAACGGCTGTCGTTATTACACCCATGCCAACCGATGCTACCTCACGAATTTTTTATGCATTGGGAAGAACGAATAATACAATGAACGTTTTAACACGAGGCTATCATCGTATCCGCACAACGGCACCCGGCGGCAATGCATGGTTAGAATTACCGCCTGTATTAAATAATAATGAATGGAGCGGTCAAAATCCGCCTGAGGGTGTGTTAATGCCTGTTGGCGCATTTAATGTTGACAATCCTGTTCCCGGTACATTGTACAACCAAGCAATGTTTGTACAAATCAGTAGTGATCCGCGTATAGGTGTACAAGCGGCTATTTTGCCGGCAGGTACTAATGGTATAACGGATTTAACAGCGATTACACGCTGCGGTACTACATTGACTATACCACCACTTACAACTATCACCCAACCGAGAACATCTTTTGCGCCTTTTGATACAATTTCTATTGATTTTAGAGATTTTGGCTTGCTTCCGGGTCAATACATTGACAGTTTGTTTTTTGAATTGGCAGGGGGCATTCCCGTTAATTCAACATATAATCAAAATTACGATTTTCGAGCGGTGCAAGCAAACGAACCGGGTGTGCCCTTTGTTCTTCTTGGGCGGTTGCCACAAGGTTCTATTCCGGTAGGAGACAGCATTACACCCGCGCATGAAGCATGGGTAGGTGAGCGCTACCATGACCCAAGCGACACTTATTACGGTTATACCGATTTGCGGGCAATAAACCCCAATTATATGTATACACGTCAAGAAACGCTTGTATCCAGAGGATATGGTTTTAGTTTGCGCAGTAGTAATGTAAGTCATTTGGTATCACCCGGCAATACTTCCGGGGGTGTTCTTATTGCGGGTGAAACGCGTACTGTTTCATTTAATTTTGTTAGAAATAGAATCCCGTTATCGCTTAACACCTATGGCGTACAAGGTTTTAGTGTTTTCTTGCATTCACCAGTTAATGTAATGACCGTAGATATGGATACAATCCGCGTTAGTCATAACGGCGTTACTTGGGGCAACGAGACCGGAGATTTGCCGCTTCCCGTACCCGTACCGTTAATTAATCCCAATCATGGCAATCCCAGCCCTGTTATTCGTTTGGACTTCCCGGATATTATGCTGGGTACATTTGTGGGCAGGCTGCCGGACGGGCGATTCGACAATTCACCACCGATTAACATCACATTTGATGTAACCGCCCCCATGACCGCACGCACCGGTACGGTTTTTTGGCAAGATATTTTGGGCGTCACTCCCTTGCAAGCGTATATACCCGGTACACTTGCTCCTCATCTCGGCGGTTACTTTAGAACAATGAATGCAGACTTTCACTTTGGTGATGAACTGCGCACCCCGACAGGGCGTCATGTGGCCACGCCGATAAACACTTACTCCATCCTAATCAGCCCACAACCCTACGTCCTGATCTACACTGACATCATGCAATACTTGGGCGGCATACCGGGGCCTTGGGTCAATTACAACTGGGCAACCGGCAACAATATACTGGACGTTAACCCCCGCGCGGGTACGGTGTATTACCGCGCCACCATGGTCAACAACACCGGCCGCACAGTCAATGACTTCTATGTAATGGTGCCCATCCCCAAGATGGGTGAGTATCCCCTGCATTATTTGCAAGAAGGGGATCATGATGGCTTCCCATGGACGATGGCGTTGGGAGGGCAGCCGATATTGCCGCCCGGTTATACTGCGCTGTTTGCCAATGAATATGCAGACATCGCCGCCACCTCCATTTCCAATTGGGTCACATGGGAAAACCTAGCAAGCATCGGCGGCCGCGAGAATGTCCGCACCGTCAAAATCATGAGCACTGTGCCCATTCCTGTAGATGCAACCGACCGCTTCATCATCCCCATGGACATCGGTACCATGACCGAAGCGCAATTGGCTATTGTGTGCGGTACGGTCAATGCATTTTCTGCCATCTTGCGTGGCGCTACGGTTGAAGGCTCGATATACAGCGTGTCGCTGCCCGTGGCCATCCGCATACACACCGGCATGATTGCAGGTACGGTATTTAATGACCGCAACCGCGACGGCATCAAGAACAACGGCGAGCCCGGCATCAACGGCGTAGAGGTACGCTTGTTTGACGCCACCGGCACCATACACTTAGCAACCACCACCACCCGCGCATTGTACGAACAAGACATAAACGGCGTGTATCAGTGGGTAAGCGACGGCTGGTTTGCATTCATCCCCCTGTCCGCAGGCGACGAGCATGTCATCGAATTCGTCAACCCCAACGCTAGCCAATGGAACTTTAGCCTCATGAACCCTGCCTTGACCCAAACGGGCATGGTGGGTACCTCCCGCGCGTATGGCGTGCGGGCTAGCGTCATCTTGCCCAATGGCTGGCATTACCGCCATGTAAATGCAGGCTTGCATTATTACTTTACTGTTCGCTACTTCCGCAACGACGGTACACCCGCCCCCGCTGATCTAATTTATCGCTGGACGTATGTGCTAAGTGGCACGCCCATCACCGCGGCCAATGTACCCGCCGACCCCACACGTACCGGTTTTGACTTTATGGGCTGGGCATTATCACCCGTCGGCCCCGTACTTACAGAACCATTGCCCGTAGGCCACATCGTTAATGCCAACGTAGACTTCTTCGCCATATGGGAACCGGAAACCCCGCCGGTGACGACGCCACAACAAACAACGCCGGCGGAAACGACACCGCAGCAAACAACACCGGCCGAAACCACGCCGCAACAAACAACACCGGCGGAAACCACGCCGCAACAAACAACCCCAGCGGAAACCACTGCGCCGATTACGACTGCACCTGTTACGACAGCACCCATAACGACTGCGCCAATAACGACCGCACCAATAACAACTGCGCCGGTGACGACCGCACCAATAACAACTGCGCCGGTGACAACGGCACCGATAACGACTGCGCCGGTGACGACCGCACCAATAACAACTGCACCAATTACAACGGCACCGATAACGACTGCGCCGGTGACGACCGCACCAATAACAACTGCACCAATTACAACGGCACCGATAACGACTGCGCCAGTCACGACAGCACCGATAACGACTGCACCAATAACGACGGCACCGATAACGACAGCACCGATTACGACTGCGCCGACGAACACCACGCCGCCGACGAACACCACGCCGCCGACGAACACCACGCCGCCAACCAACACCACACCGCCGACCAACACCACACCGCCAACCAACACCACACCGCCAACCAACACCACACCGCCGACGAACACCACACCGCCAACGAACACCACACCGCCGACGAACACCACACCGCCAACGAACACCACACCGCCAACGAACACCACACCGCC
>Ga0123355_10014859_pt1 | contig 12193 bp, 8 predicted proteins | sample TergutEmb28metaG_3_FD_89872 | JGI IMG/M metagenome (GOLD analysis project Ga0123355, IMG submission 89872) | Embiratermes neotenicus P1 segment gut microbial communities from Petit-Saut dam, French Guiana - Emb289 P1 | ecosystem: Host-associated > Arthropoda: Insects > Digestive system > Gut ...
CAATGTCCTGCCAACTTTGACTATCATTTGGGTTTTGCATTACAAAAACTCTATCTGAATACTGGTTGTTGATTCCCACAAGATTTACTCTTGCGGTTTGCCCACCACTACCCTCTGGCATTACAAAATGAAATTCAGATATATCTCTGAATCCTTCGCCAGAAGTATAAGAAAAAATGTCGGTGGAGTTTGTAGGTGCTGTAGCCACCAAAGTACCATCAACGTAAAGCCTTGTTCCAGCGGGAGTACCTTGCGCCCACTCGAACCTAAAAGGATTACGATAACAGTTGCTTCTGCGGCTATTGCCAATAACAAACGAGGGTGATTGAGGAGTAATATCATTTTGTTCATTATCAACATCACCGTTCACAGTAATCGCTGGTGAATTTACTTTGGCGGCAGCTCCTCCTGCACCACTGATACGGTTGTCTACCGCTGACCTAGTACCGCCCTCTAAACGCCCCCAAGTTGCATTGGGTCTACTGACATACGCAATCGCAACCCTTGTTATATAGGCATTCCAAGCGCGGTCATCTGCTGAAAGCCCTTCTGTTAGAGCGGGATTAATTGGAAATCCATACCTTAGTATAGTGCGGAATTGCATACCATCTGCGCCAGTCAATTGATATACGGCGGCATTGGTTTCTGGACCGGGAAGATTTGGGTCGGCGCAAAACGCCTCGTATGACACCCCATTAACTGTTACAACATATCTGCGCGAGCTAACTACTTGCCCATTCATTGTAACATAAGCAGGGTGGGTAAATTCTTGCCCAATTTGTCCCACAACTGGATTAGTTGGAAGTGTTCCGCTTAGTGATACAATAAAGCCGATAGATGGATTGTTCCCTGTTTGACCTGAATCGGCGAAGGGCATAAATGGAACAACAACAGGCGCAATATTTTCTACCCTGCTATCACCCACATAGATTCTCTCACCATCTAAATAGATATAACGAGGAATCTCCATCTCTACAGGTTCATCAAAGCCTGCAATCTGCACTAAGGCAAAGCCATCAGCAGCAACCAGTACATCTTCACCGTCGATACGAGCCATAAAGGACTCACCTTCGATGGGTACTGGGTCTTGAGGTGTCGCTTCGCTGGCGAATACGTTCAGCGGGATTGTGCCAAAAGCACTTAAAAACGCCAAGAGCAACGCCAATAAAGGCTTGAGTTTTCGTCTTGCCTTGTTCTGTAGCCTCATCTGTTACCTCCTTATTTTTGTGAATTTTTCTTACTTTATTGCGTTTTATTGCTAAGTCATTAAAACCACCTCCACAAATGAAAAAAGACAGACTGGTTACATCTGCCTAACTACACTTATATATGAACCCGCAAGCCATCAAATTAAAGTAGCTAAAGCCTTGGCTGTACGGGGAATTGCCGTTTTTAATGTTTTACCATGATATAAAAAACACCCACTAAAAGTGGATGAAGGGTGAATATAATAAACCGAAAGGGGAATTTCTCAATGAAAACAAAGTTTAAGAGTATTTTTGCATTTGGTCTGGCACTAATGATGATTGTTAGTAGCCTTTATTTTGGTGTAGGTGCTATAAACATCTATGCTGAAAATGAAAGTCTTCCTACCATACAAATGGGGGATAATGCACCTATGACCCGTGATGAGTTTATGGATTGGAGAGAACAACGTGATATCCGCCATTTTAGTATTGAAGGGCGCGTAATGCCCGCAGGTGCTTTCTTTGATTGGTACAGCGGTAATGTCTTTAGGTATGGCGAATTAAAGGATATGGTTTTGTATGTCTACCTCGTCCCAAACGCATCCTCTAATAATAGAATCCCATCAGACGCTCCTACTGTAGAAGCACCAGTTATAGGAATACCACCAACCCCAAACGACACATCACCAGTTATATTTTATGACCTCACGCCGATATTTTTCTCTGATGATGAGTTGACGGCAATGATTGAAAGCGTTCCGCTTGAATGGTCAATGGATATAAGAAGCTCCATAACCCTGCCCAATAGAAGTTTGACTGAATCTGAACTGGAAGCATGGATAAACGAATACAACGAAATGGGTGGTGCGACAGCTTTTGAGTTAGGCGTTATAAGGGAAGTTAATAGGGTTCGGGAACGATACGGGTTGCATCCTTTAGCACTAAGCCCAGCACTTATGATGTCATCAAGATTAAAGGCTCAGGAATTTGCTGATTTGCAATACTACAACCATAACAGTCCAGTGCATGGAATGCCTTGGCAGGCGGCAACTCGTTTATTTGGCGTTGAAGGCTTTGTTGGTGAAAATATGGCAAAGTCAGGGAATAGTGGTGTGCCTCGTTTTGTTTCTACCCCTGAGAGAGTTGTTGGGGGAATGTTAGCATCTGACCGTGGACACAGGGAATTATTGCTACACCCTAATCTTTACAGCGTAGGTTTTGGCACTGTATTCTCACCCAATTCAACTGGAGCAGGAGGCAATATGTCGCATATGTTCTATTACGTCACCCAGTTTGAATATATGCGAAGCTAAAATTTAACAAACAACACGAATTTCAACGAAAAATCGCCCATCTAGGCTCTCTAAGCTGGATGGGCGACACCTGAATATAATTTTTCACAATGCAATTTTAACTCATTAGGAATTGCATATCAATGGCAAATTAGTGCCACTTTTTCTTCTGCTCCAAATGGGAGTTATTCAGGCATACCTTTATCGTCGTTCCATAACTTCTAAAAAGGTTGAATACTCATAATCTGAATACCCTCGATAAAATACTGTATTAATATCGGAATGATTAAAGAGGTATGTGTAATCTGCGTTAACATTTCCTTCTGGCCACAGGCAAGCTACATAATCAAACACTACATGACTATCACCAGCAAACTGACTTCTGCCGTAAATCATGAGTTTCTTTTCACCATTATTCAGTACAACAATACTGCCCAAAGGTAGTAATTTCGTTTCGTTCATAATAATAAACACCCCCTATTTTGTAATTATTTACAAGTTCATTTATCCGCTGGACAGGAGATTATCTCCCGCCAGTTCTTCTAAATGGTTATCCAGTATGCTAATTGCACGCCCCCTTAATCGGAAATATGTCCTGCGCGGAATACATTCATGATTTTTCGCCAGATGGTCAAGTATTTCATCTACACTTCCCAAGTGCCGTTCTGTCATATAAGTGGCGGAAATAATCTGATACATCTTTTTTCCCAAAAGTTTATCGTTTTGTAACAACACAACAAGTTCTTGGGTGAAGTTCATTCGCTCTATACAAGCCTGCAACGCTTTTTGTCCAGTGTCTGGTACAGCTTCAAGTGCAGACTTTCGCCATATGGTGGGGCGGTATTCAATTAATAACTTTTGAGCTTTACTTTGTTGTTTTTCTACCATAGACATCTCCTTTATAAGCCTTCAAAATGGCTGAATGACGACAAAAAGCCCCCAAGGATGCAAGGCGCACCAGAGGGGGACTAAGATGTAATTTCATTTTTTCCACACTATCATTTTAGCAGTATAGGAATTGCAGGTCAATGGCAATAAAGTGCCACTTTTTATTTCAGTGTCGTACATACTAGAAACTCAGATAACGAACAAAAGAACGCAAAAAGGGCGATTTCATTATTGTAGATGCTGTAAAATCCTGATACAATCAAGGTTGACCCCCTTTTTGTGAAAAGTACAGATTGAAACAGCCAAACAAGGGCAATTATGTTAAATAAAGAAAGTTTTTGATTTCGGAGGTATACTATATGATGACTGAAAAATCAGATGGCATAAATTCACCATTTCCCGTTGATGCATTACCAAAAGCCGTTGCTGATATTTGCCGTGAAATAAGCAACAGTTTTGAAGTGCCAATTGAACTACCCTGCACAACTGCCCTTGGACTTCTTGCCGCATGTTGCCAAAAGAAAGCTATTGTACGAATAAACTCAACATATTCAGAGCAATTGAATCTTTTTACTCTTTCAATTTCAGATACTGGGGATAGAAAAAGTAACGTCTTTAAGCTATTGCGTGATGCTGTTATAACGGCTCAGAATGAATATTTCGCACTAAATGAAGATGCCATTGCACAATCACGTCTTGAATATAAGTTGTTGCAAAAGAAACTTGAAGCCGCCAGCCGCGACATGATTTACAACGAAGATAGCGGTTTTACGCTTGAAAACATTAAGAGCATAGAAAAGCAGATTCGGGATTTTGAACTGCTCACAGCACCCAATGTATACGAACAATAAAGATGGACAAGTTTGAATACAAACTCCTGTTAAAGATGGACAATTTTCGGGTATTCGCTTTATAGGCATTATAGCGGCTCATTTGCTTTTAATTCGTTCACAACTTCTGTAAGAAATTTGCGATACGTTTTATACGGCTTATCGCTAATTGAAGCCTTGCAACATATTTGAAAAACGGATAATGATTTTCTTTCAGCAGGCAAATTTTGATACACATATGTTATTCGCCGTTTGTACCAACTTTCTTTTGTTTCTACTATACCATCCAGATAGCTTTGAACAGACTTGTTGCGCCTAAATTCTTCCCTTTTCACCCCTGCAACATCAGCGATATAATTGTATGATATTCGCCGTTGCGGGCACACTTCTTCATCCTTTTTAATTTGTTCGACAGCTACTTTTACTTTTTCAGGAAGCGATTCTCGTTTTTGTCGATAGAACTTGGTGTCCAGATAATGGACGACATATTTACGCAACCATTCCGGGTGATTCTTGAAGAGATAATCGTATGCACCGGGAACTTCCTTTTCCAGCAAAGAAACGGTCAGTTCGTCATACTTTCCATGAAGTTCTATGACTTTGTTCTTATAAAATGATTCGTGACCAAGTGGCATATCGTACCGTGGCGGGCGCAAAAGACCTAACTTTTTCTTTTGCTGGATGATTGTCTTTTGACTAACATTTAGAATTTTTGCAATATGGATATCTGTAGTGTTATCTAGGACGCACCTTTTGAACTCGTCAATCCATAGATGTCCGTAATCTACAATCACGGGAATCCCTTTCATGGTCATTCCTTTCGTTTTTTTATACATCATGCCACAATGAGGACAACGATAAAAACAAACAACCCTGCCGCCATAATTGCACACATCTATACAATTTGCTGCACTGGTATTATGGTGGGGGCAAATGAGGTTCTCGCAAGGAAGCAAGCCAACGCCAAAAGGATTATCCGACACATCAGATTCGACAAAATCTTTGACCGTATCCTTTGCAACGCACATCAGCAATATGTGCTGTAGCGGCAAAAAGCTACTCATCCGATTTATGTGAACATATGAGAGCCAATTGAGACAACCCGGCGTTTCTTCAAAAAGTGCGTCAAGAAACTCTTCGCCCCAATATTCATAAACGGTGGCGGTCAGTGCTTTGGTGTTGAATCGAGTCCCACCAACTGCCACAATGCCCATGTCCCGAAACAATTTCGCATACTTTTCGCGACCATTGGCTTCCCAGTCAACTCGCAATCCGTTTTCAAGCAACCAATCGCTTTCATGCCCTATTTTTAGGCATTTGTCGTGATGTTTTTGGAATACATCATCAATGTAATTAACAGCGTCTATGCGCACTTCACTTGAAGCGGGGTAAAATCCGTTCGTAGCAGATTTCACCACAGATATTTTGGAATCGACAAGACGAACCAAATGTTTAGTGCAATAATGGTATCCAGGCATTTGGTGCTTACGGTGCCAATATACTTCTCCATAGCTGGAAATATCCTCAACGGCACACAAGGGGCAATATCGTAAGAATTTGAGCCACGAACTTCTACTGTTATATGCAATGGTGCGGTCATGCGTTTTCGAAGGAACACCACCATTTAATACAGCCTCCATTTCCTCACGAAATTTCGGAGTGTATGACACTGAAAAATATGGGTGCATAGTATGGTTGGCAGCTATCCATTCGCGGCTAATTCCGGATTTTTTGGGAGCCCATGAATCTATACACTCCGCCCTTATGGGCATATATATTGTTGCTGAAAGACTTTGTTTTCCGCCAAAAAGTATTTTTCGCACAGTGTTAAAGAGTGTGCCTCCACAACGAGAATATAATCTGCACAAAATACTGTATAAACATTCGTCAGGATATGGTGTCGGAAATGTGCCGTTAATCAAAGGGTTTTCCTATTATTCCAGCAGCTTTCATTGCCTCGTAATCGTCATTGTTCCGAATGTCTCCGGATGCATCTTCTTCGGATACATCATCGCCGCATTCTATTTCAGATATGTACAACGAGAATGCTTTGCGTACCAATCCGGATAGCGACTTTGTACTTGAGTTTCCTGCAATAACCTTTCCTGCAAGTCTTTTGGCTTGTGCAGGCTCCACATCCAATTCCAATAACTTCAAAACTACTTGCTCGGACAACGAAATTTTGTTTTTCTTTTCGGGAATGTTAATTTTATCAGGCGGCAACATGGCAGAATACGCCGCATAATAGTCATCCACTTTTATAGATGCAATATCGCCGATTGCATCTATTCGTTTTTTATCTCCGGAGCGCAGGGCATCAAGCGCAGGTTTAACCAGACCGAATTTTTCGGAAGCAACTGCGCTGAAATCTGTTGGTGTAATAAAATCCGTTTTTAACCCAACAGCTCTTATCTGTGCCATTGCATATAGTTTTACGGCAATATCTGTGATGCCCTGGCTTTCATAATAAAGTGCGTTTTTGAACTCATCGTTTATGGGTGATATCTGTTGCGTCCATTGGTTTTTCCACATAGTCGATACAAAAATATCCCAAGAAACATCATTTTTCATCCTATCCCATAGCATATCGCCTTGATGCCCACTACTGCGCCGCGCTTGTCGAAACTCACTTTGAAAGACCGACATGGCAAGGGTTGTGCCGACAAGTACAACTGGAACGCCTATCGTATTTACAAGCGTTACCAAGAAGTTGAGCATTTTTGTAGAACCGCCGCTTTTGGCAAGAATCAGATGCTGAATTTCGTCAATCACAATCACACCAATACAGTGAAGTCGTGCTAACTGTCCCATTCTTTGCATCATGACATTGACCGTCGTTACTTTATTGGTATACATTTCAAAATAATTTGTACCACAAGCACGGTCAACAGCTTCAAAGAAGCCCATACACAACCCCTTTACTGAACCATCATGCGGACAATCAAGCTTTAGCCAAACAATCTGCTTCAATGCAAGAGGCACATCGTGGTATCGTGAATGAACAATGACTTGCGGGTAAAGGCTTAGTATGCGAACAACCGCAGACGTTTTTCCAACACCCGACAATCCGATAATTGTAAACCCGGCACCTGTTGGATTGTATGCGATAGGCAAGTCATACCCGCCGGACTTTATTGCCTTGTGTCCCTCTGCTAAAGCCATAGCATAATCTGGTGATAATGGGCTGCGATGTAAATATCCTTGGCGGATACAAAACGAAAATCGCCTTTCAATATCAATATGCTGCTCCAGAGGCTGAAAATATCTGAACAATCGCAGTATACAGTGCATACGGCTTCCCGGGTCTAATTCTCGCTCTTTTTCATGGTAGCCCTCATTGTGCGAGAGCATATCTACAACTTCTTCAATGCCCCAAATCGGTGGCAGGGCTTCAATCAGTGGATTGCCTTTGTAATCCGGCACGACCTGTTCGGAGTATATCGCTTCTCTTTCAATCATTTATTGTTGCTCCTCTGATTTTGCCTTGATAATGCGCAGAATGTGAGACATTTCTTCTTCGGGAGGGCTTTGTGTGACCAGCGTAGTATTTTGACCCTGCTCTGCAAGTGTAGCCAAAGAGTTTTTGTTCCGCAACTTTGCACGTTCTGTTGACCGATTTTCCCTAATTTTCGATACCTGCTCATTCTTGCTTTTTTTGATTGTCGATGATTTTGCCTTCTGCGCTTCGGCTATGATTGAATCAATATCAGCGTTCAAATTTACCTTTGCCTCAGTTGCTGCGACCTTGAGCCGTTTTCCCGCAAGACGCTCTGCTTGCTGTTCGTAGGCGATTTCGGCAAGTGTTTTGCCTGCGTTTTTGCTGTTCCAATCCAGAAGATAGCAGGTATCGTACCGCTTTAAGTCATTATCCCAAACGTAAATGTTCGTCATTTCATGAGGGTCATACGAAACTGTTATCGTCCAATATTTTTTTGTTCGCGCTTTTTCAAACCACATCTCAGCCTTCGCACGGTCGCATACGTAGAATAATCCCTTGAATCGTATGCCTTTTTCGGTGACAGTGGCATTTGCTGTAGGGAGTACGGCGAACTTAACCGTCTCGGCAGGGGCTTCCCGCAATGTACCGGAGCAATTTGCAATGCCCCATGCCCATAGTTTAACAGGAATTGAATCAACACCCGCCACCATCATAGCCTCGCTTTTTTCAAAGGATTCCATGTAGTGATTGTTGTTGTAATACAGCACACATTTTATTATAATTTGCGTAAGTTGATAGATGTTAAGCGTTGAATCAAGTCTATAATCATGTCCGCCGCGCTTGCTGAAATCGGGCTTGACACTTCCGGGAAGCAACGCAACTGCGTTTGTGTTGATTGTGCGAAAATGTTGTTCCACGATGCCTTTCAGGTCTGCACGATATGGCGGGGCGTTTACAATGCGTATACCAAACATATTCACAAGGGTATCTGCATTTTTGCTTACTAATTCACCACGGTCACCAAGCAATGATGCAGGTAAATGATGGCAAGGCCAATCGCTTTCGGAAATTTCTATCCCGTACTGTTTGCAAAATTCAACTTTGTCCATAACCATATTTGTAATCGCCGCCGCCAATGCGCTCCAGCTTGGTCCTTCAAGTCCAACGCTCATGCCCACAACCATGCGGCTGAATGTATCCATGATAAAGTACAGCACAGGGCGACCAATTATATTGGCAGTATCGAATTGTGACAACAAATATACATCTCCAACAGTTGCATCCACCTGAAACTGTGCGCCTGGCCCCATTATCCCATAATCGGATTTGCCGAGGATTGCACGGCTATTTAGCTCAAATGATTTTTCGCCGTCGCGCTTTTTTACCGTGGTGGATATATCTCCATTTTTGGACACCCAATATTGAAACTGCCGAAATGTTGGCATATTCGAGGGTGCAAAAAGCTTCAACGTGCCGTTATTGGTCTTTGTGGTGTAGGAATCTTGCAACAGTTTTTCATAGGTTGACTTTAGCGTGCGTTTTTCGCGTGTCAGGTAGTATTTGCGAATAGCGCGCTCGAAGTTGGCATAATCCGTGTCCGTTAGCACTTTTGCCGAATTGTCACGTCGTTGTTGCTTGCCATCATCGACTACAGAAATTTTTTTCTTGGCTTTTGCGCCGCTGTTTGAATACAACGCCAACAAACCGTTTTTGCTTTTCCCCGAACGCCAGTATCGACCTAAAAGTCTATACAGATTTCTGACCGTTGTACCTTTTTCTGCTGAAACCGCTTGAAGTATTTTTAAGCGATAATTTCTTTCATATATTTCAGGCTCAAGCCCAACTATCCCTTCAATGTAGCTCCATCGTCTGTCGCGATATTCGCGCTCTGTGATACTTAAAGTTTCTTCAGGGTGTATGTGTGCTTGAAATATGTCAGTTTCATATATCTCGTCAAGAATACCTGTATTTACATCTGCCATGTTAAACTTTAAGGGTATATCCGTTCCATTGGATAGATTGAACCAGTATCCATAACTACCATCAAACGAAATCCACAGCACAAGATAGCTGATTTCATTGATGATGTCGGTTATCACGGTATTGACGTTAACGATCATATTGCCCCTCCGACATAATTTGGACAGGCACAAAGATGCAATTTGGCTAAATCTACCTTCTTATCTACATTAAAACATATCTGTTTCCAATAAGCCAAATGTTTGTAGATGTTTAGCCCCATTCCCGACACGAGCCCAAACTCTTTTTCAATTGCACTAAACAAACTACAGAGCGAACAGCTTGCAACTTCGTATGCTTCCAAAAAGAAGTTAATACAAGCATCTTGAGTTGTAGCGCACAAGCCGAAAACAGACAAATCTCTTGCTTGTGATAGCCACTCAATATTTCGCGCCTTTATGGTGTTTATTTCATTTTCTGTCATAACGCTCCACTCGATGCCGCGCGCAACCCAATAGCGTCGCTCAATTTCCAGCTTTTCACGAACACGCGGATTTCCCAGTTCTGATGATGGTTTCACAGACATAATCATTGCACCTTGTATAGTTTCAACATAAAAGTCACTTGTCAGAACATATGGGAAGCTGTTTTTTGTATCGTAAGGATACCGTATTTTTGCATTCTCTGCTATCTCAATGGCGTTAGCTAAATCCAGCAACGGATACTGCTCCCGAATATCAATTACATTATCAGACCAATCCAGTAAATAGAACAACGAGAGTTCAAGGTTTGACATCAAGTGATGTATTCGTCCTGTTGTAGCACCGTATACCCGCGAAACTATGCCTAATGACGGAAAATCCTGTATGCAGAGCCACGGCACATATTCTGCGCCGACACCTTGACCGCGACCTTCACGCAGATGCTTGTTGAATGTGACGTTATTCCACGTTCGCCGATGCTTCGCCATTTACGCCACCCCCTATAATCCAAGCCCGCGGAGCAATTCGCCGGCTATGCTTAAACTCTCTATGCGCATGATACTTTCCTCTGCTGAGCCGTAGCTCAAGAGATTTATGCTTCCGTACCAAACAAGTCGCTGGTCAATAACGGCAAATTTTTGGTGAATATTTTCCTTGGTCTTTATGATTATACCGCTGTTTGTAAGTGTGGCTATGCAATTAGTTATTCGCGCTGTATCCTTATCAGGATAACTTTTAGGCGGACGAGTGATGACTGTAACTTTTGCATTGGCGGCGGCAAGCTGTGCAATTGATGCTTCAACGCGCCTGTGTCCCAAGAACGGACTGACAATAACAACTTCCCGTTGCGCGGCGATAATATCGGTGCTGTACACCGAGGCGAAGTTTAGGCTGTTGAATATTGCGTGAATTTCTTCAATCGGCTCCGTTGCGCCTTTTGCTTTATATCCTATGGCGGCATAGCCTTTCAGCCGCCTTTGATACATGGTTTCCAGCATGGGTTCATATACGTCCACATAATCGTAAACTTGCACCTCGTCTTTGCCTTCAACAATGCGATGAAGCCGCCCTGCATATTGTTGTACTGTGCCTTTCCATGAAATGGGCATGGCAAGAAACAATGTATCAAGGCGTGGTAAATCAAAACCTTCTCCGATATATTTGCCAGTAGCTATGATTATTAGTGGCTCGTCGGCGGGGATAGCGTGTATTTTCTCCATGAGTTCGCGATTGTGTTTTTGCGACACGCCTCCAACTAAGCAAAACACGTTTTCATTTTTTTCTGCAAGAAGTTTATATAGTCGATTTACGTGTTCTTTGCGCTCGGTTAGGACAATCGGGTTGCGTCCCTGCTCTGCGGCGGTTAAAACATCTTGCGCAATAAGTTCATTTCGCACATCGTTTTCTGTGAGTGCGGCGTAGATGCTCTGTATATTCCACGCGCCCTCATGGTGTGCGGGCTTTTGAAAACGTGTAAAACGCGGAATGATATAATGCTCAAAAGGACGTTCTTCCGCTTGTTTCTTTGCATCAACTTTATAGCGAATTTTACCGCAGTGCATATAGATTATCGGCGTGTGACCATCCTTGCGGGTGGGCGTGGCACTTAGACCGTGGATATATCGGGCGTTTGTTGTTTTCAAAATCTGCTCACAAGTAAACGCTGCTGCGCGATGGCATTCATCTACGATAATCATGCCGTAATTGCGTACCAAATCTTTTACTTCATCGCCCGACACCAACGATTGAATCAATGCTACATCAACAATGCCGCCCGCGCGTGATTTGCCGCCGCCAATGTTTCCGATTACATCTTGCTTGCGCTTGCGACCCGTTGGTGTGTAGCTTGCTTCCGGTTCTTCATTGATTACGAGAAACTCACCTAACCTGTCCATCCATTGTTGAAGCAGGGTTGTTTTATCAACCAATATCAGAGTGTTCACCTTGCGTTCCGCAATAAGATACGCACCGATTACAGTTTTGCCGAAGCCCGTTGTTGCAGATAAAATGCCTATATCATGGGCAAGCATTGCGGCTACAGCTTGGTTTTGTTCGCCGCGCAGTTCGCCGTTGAATGTTACATCAATTGTTCTGCCGGAGTTGGTTTCATCTGTAA
>Ga0123355_10014860_pt1 | contig 12193 bp, 9 predicted proteins | sample TergutEmb28metaG_3_FD_89872 | JGI IMG/M metagenome (GOLD analysis project Ga0123355, IMG submission 89872) | Embiratermes neotenicus P1 segment gut microbial communities from Petit-Saut dam, French Guiana - Emb289 P1 | ecosystem: Host-associated > Arthropoda: Insects > Digestive system > Gut ...
AAAATTGGTTTTTTTTTTTGTTTGTGTGGGAGACACTTCCCTATGGGGGGTGGGGGGGGGGGGGAGGTGGGTATACAGGGCATCACTTTGTTAGAATTTCCCCACGCTACGCCCTCTTGTCCTTCTGGTACGGAATACTCGTGGAATAACCTCAATAGTATAAAGATTCAGCGTAAGCCCTTGGCCCTGGAGCTGGACATTTAAATTTTGGCACACCATTTATGTAAAATGTGAATATTTTATGAACCAAGGAAGTTAGTATTATGAAATACACGACATTTTGTGGAGGAATAAACGGAGATGGTGCAGAAAGTCTCTAAAAAAATTAAATATATTTGTTGACTATATAAAGTGCTTTCTCAGGAGGGAAGCGGTGCGACTGTCCTATATGTGTAAGTTGCATGGTGCCTAAAGGTTAAAGGTGAAGTGAAGAGCTTTTCTATGCAGTGCTCCCCAATTTCCGAAATGGCATTGCTTTTTGGGAAGGTTCGCACAATTTGCACGTTTGCCTTTCTAGTTGGGCAGCCTATCGGTCCCGTCTTCGAGGAACCGATAGATTGTCTCGAAACGTCGGTAAGAAATTACCATTCTGCGCTGCGTAACGTATCAAAATATCGCAGATCTCTTGATGTCACTTGCTTTATTATTTCATTGTTTAATGCTCAATATGTTTCGGATGTTAATACATCCAGCCTCAGGAGCTTGCGACTTATTTGTTGAGTTATTTCATGGGTTGTATTGCTCTGGTTCGATGTGTGTTGGTGTTACGTTGTGGTATGGTTGTGGTGTGTTGTGGTATCTGTATGCAGGCTGAAGCCTGCACACCGATACCACACCACCACAGTCAAACCACAACGTAACACCAACACACATCGAACCAGAGCAATACAACCCATGAAATAACTCAACAAATAAGTCGCAAGCTCCTGAGGATGGATGTTTTAACATCCGAAACATATTGAGCATTAAATAATGAAATAATAAGGCAAGTTACATGTTGGTCTCTCTTTATTCAACTATCAAGATGATGCACAGTCCAATAAACATAAAAATCGCAGATCTCGTTGGCAAGGATGTCTGTGCTTGTTTACAGTAGAAAACAGGTCTGAGATGTAAAGTGAAAGAAAAGAAGAAAGGAAGAAAGAAATAGTGGATTAATGGAATAGAAGACTTAAAGGACAGAAGGGAGAGCGATGTGGATCGTTCGTGGTTTGAAGAAACGATTGTGCACCCTGTTGAAAATTTCCAGAGTCTTTATATGTTTAGTCGATTACAAATGTTTTGTTACTTCTGAGAGGGTTCTCTCTTTATTTATATGAAGTGTATTCGGGTTACGTTTAGCTGGGTCTTAAATCAGTGCGAGACAATAAATAATTTCTGTTTTTGAAGGGAACTCGTTAAACATTACCTCGAACTATGTGGACGGGCGCAGAACCTGATAGAGGTATGTCAATACTGTAGCAAATGTAGGCTAAAACAAATAGCTGGTGGAGGGGAGTTATCGAATAACTCTTCCTTGTGTAAAGAAATGTGATAATTTCATATGTATTTTTGTGTGTACCGGTGTTGTGACTGTATTGACAGATGAAGTTGTTGACAAAGATAAGCTGTTAGTTTGTTAGGACTAACAGAGGAAACTGATTTAATATGAAACCCATAAGAGCCATGGTTATTTTATGTACCACCCGTTTTAACATTCAAAAATTTTACATTTTGTCCACGCTGTGTATTTAGGTTTTATATGGATCGCAGAGCAAACAGCGATTATTTCCCTATACAGGATTAACTGACTGGTTTGTAGGAGCGTCCGTAAAACTGCGAAAGGCGACGATTAGTTCGTTGTGTCTGCCCGTCCGTCCTTCCGTCTCTCATAAAACATCTCGGCTCCCACTGGACGGATTTTCATGAAATTTTATATTTGAGTATTTTTCGAAAAACTATCGAGAAAACTCAAGTTTCATTAAAATCTGACAAGAATAACGGGTACTTTGCATGTAGACCAGTGTCAGTTTTTGATCATATCTCGCTTTAGTCCTTCTTAGAATTAGAAACGTTTCAGACAAAAGTTGTAGAGAAAATCAAAACATACTTTTATTTCTTGACGTTTTGCTGACCGTGCACTCAGTATATTTATCTGAGTAATTAACCAACTTGATGCACAAAATTTTTGTTTTACAATAATTTTATTTCGTGCCTCTACATGTTTCGAGCACATGTGTACATCATCAGGAGGTCAAATTGCATTACACAGCCTCTGGTATCATCACACCAATCCGCAGACATCTTCGCTTATATTGTACAAGATCCTAAAAGATACTTTTAACCTTCTGCTTAAAAATTTTACCAGTTGGTAGCGAGTGATGTATGTCTGTTTATCATTCTTTAAGCGAACTCTGAAATTAGCTTATCTTTTTTTCAGGTAAGTTTATGACACGACAACACACCTGCGAGAGGAGGAAGCGCAGCGGCGGTACGTGGAAGCCGAACCGTGTTCTGGTACGTTAGTTAAGACACAGTGTTTCTGTTTTGATATCGTACGGACCGAATTGCCGTTCCTCAGTTTATCAATACCAAATTCGCTCTAATTCCTGAATTTAAAAGCTCACCTACATTTATCTTGTGCACTGATGACACTTCTTTACGTAATAATTCAACTAATGCATTAATATACAGGGTTATTCAAAGTGATTTTCGGGGTGTTAACAACTTGTCATACACGATACACCTCGTTCTCCAGATGCAACCCCATGTAATTTCTTTCTATGGGGGTGCGTCAAGGATCAGGTTTATGTTCCTCCTCTTCCCGCAAGTATCCTGGAACTGAAGGTACGAATCAGAACCGCCATTGAAACCACCGCTGACATGCTACAAACAGTTTGGAACAAACTCGATTATCGTGTTGATGTTTGTGGAATCACAAAGGGTGCACATATAGATCACCTGTAAGTTATGTAACAAAATTTTGGAGTGTTGTTCTATTAAATAAAAACACACACATACTCCTATCTCAAGTGTATTGTGTATGACAAGTTGTTAAAACCCCGACAATCATTTCGAGTAACCCTGTATATTAACGTCACTTCATTCACACTTACGCTGCTGGATGTTTCAGCCCTCAAGGTGCCATCCTCAGGGAGTATCGATATATTATGTGAGCAGGGTCAACAAAATGCGTGTCCCGATAAGAATGTCTCGCGTTGAGAGACCTGCAACTCACCCCCGATCCATGGCACGTCCTTTTTAAGGGCTAAGATCAATCTGAATTGTGTTTAAATATTCATCTCGTACCGCGCAGTAAACACACGTCATCCCGATTACAGGGAACGGTTAATGCTATATGTGGACATAATGGTTTTTGTTCTGTGGTTCGTAGAAAGCACGTGCATGCACTGCATGGGCAAAGCATAGGATTTTTAAATTTTATAGGGCTAGGGGACGTCCGGGGGCGTGACGAACCCCACATTTGTGTTGAGAAATCTGAGATATTCATAGAGGCGCCTGAACATTACTGCATTCTGGGTTGCGTTGACGTGTGCTTTCGTAGATGTCAGAGTTCCAACCTCAGCCTTGTACAGTACAAAAGTACCCTGAGAGTAGAATTCGAGTCGTCTACCCTGTAAATTGATTCAGTACGTCCCTTCGAAATGTTGGTAACTGCTTAGCAAATCGCAAGTTTTTTTTACATCGAATAATGTGCACTCTTGTACAGGCACTGAGGCTCTGTACAGGCCTTACGGCCCATAAAGGGAGTAGAGTTATAGATCTACTCTTTCTTGACCACGGCACTAGAAGGAGTGAGGAGTCAGCATCACGCCCTGGCCATTCTTTACCCCCGGGAAAGACCCGGTACCCATTGTACAGGAGGCTGGGTGGGTCCCAGGACCGGTCTGGACAGGTGCGGAAAATCTCGCCCCCACCGGGACTCGATCCCCGGACCGTCCAACGCGTAGCCATTTGTTATACCGACTGAGCTACCCGGCCCACACATCGAATAATGTGGTAATCTTAATTTTTTACATTTCGTTGCTCTTGTACAGCTTTAATCTGAAACTTTTGGCATAGATACTGTTAAGTATGCGTGGAGCTGTACCTCCACTCGTCTTCAAATTGCATAATGGCGTGTTGTTTGGGCACAGGGCTGCTACGATTTCTTGTATCTTTAAAAGTTCCGTGCCGCAATCAAGCGCGGAGAAGGAGCGGGTGGCATGGGTAGGGGATGATGATGATGATGATGATGATCGCTTGTGATTCGTTGTCCGATTTCTGCAAGCAGTGCCCGCAGTCCTATCGATCGCGCGTTCACTGTTTCTTCTGGCGTCGTCTCTCTTAATCCCAGGGGATGTTGAACTTTTCAGAGGAGTTACATCACTGCCTCTACCATGACCACGACCACCACGCCCGCCGCCGCCGCCAGCTCCATCGTAATGGTTGTCGTAATCGGGAAGTCACTTTCTGTGTTGTGCCGCATTTTCAATCTGAAAGCTATTACGAACTTGATTACATGTCATTCTGTAACCGAAAAGTCCGGTTATGTCGTTCTCGCTTTATACGATAAGCCAGAAATGGTGTGCAGTTCATCAGCCCTGTACAGTGCTTTTAACATAATATCAGCTTTGTTTACATAGTCTCGTAGTGTGAGATTTGAGGTGCTCGCATGATGCTGGTGAAGATTCAAGTATTCTGGGATGTTACGCGGTGTCGATTGGCTGAAAGTTACTGAGCGTTCTGAGGAACTTAGTGCCTCTTTCTTCAGTGCTGAAGATTATGTTTATGAGTCTGTCTTGTTTTTGAGAGCCGTGAAAAATACAGGATTGCGCTTTTTGGGCAGAACGTAGATTTTTTAAACGTTAAGCCATGTTTTGAGATACACAAACTAGAACTATAATTTTGCGTGTTGTTTTGAATGGGTGTGAAACTCGGTCGCTTACAATGAGGGAGGAACGTAGGTTGAGGGTATTTGAGAATAGGATGTCGAGGAGAATATTTGGGCCTAAGTGGGACGAGGTGACATGGGAGTGGAGAAAACTACATAATGAGGAGCTTAATGATCTGTACTCCTCACCCAATATTTTTCGGGTGATCAAGTCAAGAAGAATGATATGGGAGGGGCATGTAGCGCTTATAGGGGAGAGGAAAGACGTATACAGGGTTTTGGTGGGGAAACCTGAAGGAAAGAGACCACTTGGGAGACCCAGGCGTAGATGGAAGTGTAATATTAAGATGGATCTTCAGCAAGTGGGATGTGGGTTATGGACTGGGTCGAGCTGGCTCAGGACAGGGACAGGTGGCGCGTACTTGTGAATGCGGTAATGAACCTTCTGGTTCTATAAAATGTGGGGAATTTCTTATGTAGCTGAAAACCTGTTAGCTTCTCAAGAAGGACTGTGCTCCGTGGAATAAGTAAGTCATTAAGTATGTTAAGCCGTGTGATACGTAAAGTAACCACCGGACTTTAAATGGTTAAGCATGGAGCAGCTTTACTTTTACCTCATCTTTTACGTAATTTAGCATCGAATTAAAGGACCGCCTGTGTTTCGAGACAGTGGAGTTTTTACTGTAGGTGGTTACCTCCACGCCAAACCCCCCATAGCCTGAAATGGCCAGGGTATCTCTGTCCGGCATCTCGCCCAAAATATGTCCAACAAGGGTGACCCTCCCTGCAGCTACACTGTCGTGCTTACAGTGGGCAGCCTCGTAGTTTCTGCATGCCTGCCGGTTTTGATGATTACGCTTTGAGGAACGGAAATAGCGTCTCTCCTACCCCGCGGGGATCGAACTTGATTTGCGGTCGTCGACCTCATACGCTTACTATACCGACTGAGGTGTCACGGTCCCCCTCTCTTCAGTATCGCGTTTAAGAATGCATGGAGCTTGCTTCCATATTCTCAATACGCCTTCATGTCATGGCATGTTTCCTATGCCTGGTACGGTATTATTGTCTTGAGCTGGAGTGGTAGAGGGTTCAGTCGTACCGTCAGGTTCTGTCGTCGTTGCCACCCATCTGTCCAGTGCCTGCGTAGGTTAAGGCGGCCGGACCGTGAGCGTAACAACTATTTTCCGTCTAGTATGGAGGTTAAAGCTTTTACCTTCTTGCCACCAGTGCGCCATGACTATGGTTGTGTGGCTCAGAACCTGAAAGTACTTGCTATGTACCGGCCCTTAAATGTTCTGCCCCACGGGTGTGCATTAATGAACTGCTTCAGCTTGCTGGGCTCGTAAAGGCGTACCTCATTCTGCTGTAAATTACGCAGTCGTATAAACGACATTCACGACACGAGTGTGGTGTCGCTTCTTACACTACACATGTTTGTACTGCCGCAGTTTGTCGCCTAATTATGTGGCCTAGACTGACCCGTCGCACACGTGAGGCAGAGATGTTGCCGATGTGGAGCGGCGTTGCAACCAACCGTTATTTCTAGATGTCATTTACTGGGACCCGGTCTGTTCCGGTGTTCCATGTCACTGCTTCCAGCTCTGCATCTCCGACTTGCATTCCAAATGTCCTGGGATCGAAGTCATAGGGGAAAAACTGTATCACACTGTTAGTACTGCCTGCACAAACGTGAGTTACGCGGTTGGTCAGGCCTTTGAAATTCGGCATTTTTCCAGGCGGGTTTAGCGACCTGTTTTCTTGTCATGAGGTGAAGAAACGTACAGTTTTGAACATGTCATTGAGTTTTTTGATATCGGTTATTCCGCGCCTCTTGACTGAATCGCATTATTCGTTCATGACACCAACCAACACTGCTACATGTTTCGGCTACACTTGCAACATCTTCAGGGAGCTGTACACCAAGATTTAAGGCCGCCAGTTGCACAGTTTGGCGTGGAACTCCCTGGCGATGGCGTAATTTTCGTCGAAATGAAGAATTTGACCTCATTACGCATTAAATTTTTTTTTCTATCTGGTTAACAATATACGTATTTTGAAATTAACATTTTATCTCTTCGTAACACGCTAGATACTGTTCGTAGCCTGCTGCCTGGTCTAAGACAGGAAATCCTGTATTTTGCCGCATCGTTTATCTGTTCGTGTAATTTTCTTAGCGAACAGCGATTTTTATCATATCAGCATTAAGCGTTTGTTCATTGTTATGTAGACAGTGTTTACTGTGAGGTAGGAACTTAGTTGTGACTACGAAAGCGATTAGTAACGTCATTTAATCAAGGTTTTGAATTTCGCGCCTTGTTTTAGTACAACCGTTAGCAATATGCGAATTGGGCTTTATCTTTTTATCGCACCCTGTGTTGTGTCGGTGCACTAATGTGCTCGGTGTTTATCGTAATAAGTACGGTTACGTAAATCGCGCCAATGTACGTTATTGAAAGGAACACGCGGTGGCGCAGTTGGTTGAGGCAATGCATTGCGAGCCGGAAAGTCGCGGGTTCGATTCCCGTTGGGGTCGTTTGGAATTTTACATTAACATAATCCTTCCGGCTCTGGGGTTGACTTAGTCTCTAAGAGAAATGGGTACCAGGAATATGTCCTGGGGGGTAAAGGCGGCCGGTGCGTAGGGCTGACAACCTTATCGCCTTCATGTGCCGATTGTCTTGAAATCTGGGAGCCTCAACCTCCTGGAACCCTCTGGGCCTGTTCAGGCTTGTAATGGGATTAATTTACCTTTATATTACAATGCACGGCGCAAAAAAACAGAACTATTTTGGCATAATTTATTGACTAAATAAGATGTATTTTACTATTTTATTCTTGGTAAATATATCAAGGCATGTTGTATCCCAACCCGTATCTTCTGAGTGCCTTCTTTGTTGTTCGCTTATGTAATAGTCTTGAGACTCCTCCCATAATACGGAAGTTATCGCTGATCATGGCACTGTCAATAGCTTTAGTATGGGGTATGCATTGTGCTTGATCGGTTATGTAAATAGTACCAAAACATGAAGAAGCTGCCTGCCAGATTTGTGTGGCAGGTCACATAACCATTAACATTTTCCCGAAGTTTGCTGTTTGGGATTCCCCCAAGCGTTTGGGACTAAGACTGTGTGTGACGAATTCAGAGTAAGTCCTGTAGGGTTCCTCAGACAGTCGGAAGCGAGCAAGTGCTGTTGACAGACCCTCTTACAGCCCAATCAGTGTATAGTGCCTGCGGGATGAACGCTGGGCGGGGAGTGGGGGTAGGGTGGTGGCGGGGTGTTCGATTCTGGGTCGTAATGTTCTGCGTGTCAGGGCCTCTCTGGGACCTGCCGAACTTTATGTGTGGGTACTTGTGACTGTTTCCCCAGCGGTTAAAAGGGATCGTGTCTTGAGATTGATGATTGTCTACACCAGTAGCGGAGGGTAAGAATGCCGGAGCGGTGGCTCCGCTTCCCCCAACGTCTTTATACAGTGATACGTAGTTGAGGAAAGGAACGACCTTACTTTTATGTCACTTGACATTCATGTCCCTGTAGCTTGTTTAATGACGCTGTCTGTGACTGGGACCATACAGCGTTTGACGGCAGTGAATAAAAAGTGGGAGAAGATGTGGAGGAAAGCGGTCGTGGCGTAATTTGAACCAACTTACATGCAGAACTAGATTGGAGTGTGTATACTTGTCTAACACAACTATATGGTGGTAGAGATATGTATAGTTTATTACATAAAGAACAACTACATGTTTCGACCCTTTTCATTGGCCATCTTCAGGTTGATAAATGAAAAAAACTTAGTAAACAGCTACACTCGGGTTGTGTGGGTTGTATACAGTGGGGAGGTAAGAGGTGGAGTGGGTACGAGATTTCGCATGTGTTGTGTAGGATGGGTGGAGTGGGTACATGGGTTCTGCTATTTTCTATTATAGGTTAATATAATAACAAAGTGATTAAATCAATGAACCACTACAACTATAAGAACCATGTTGTGTATAGTCTTAGATCAAGGAACCTACTATAACTATAGATAATACATTTATATAAGTTGCACACTGTATATATATATATATATATATATATACTTTTTATAAGCCAAGTGTACATGTACATATAACCTCTACTAACATAAGATGATACCATAGATCCCACTATATTAACCTATAATAGAAAATAGCAGAACCCATGTACCTGCACCACCCATCCTACACAACACATGCGAGATCTCGTACCCACTCCACCTCTTACCTCCCCACTGTATACAACCCACACAACCCGAGTGTAGCTGCTTACTAAATTTTTCATTTATCAACCTGAAGATGGCCAACGAAAAGGGCCGAAACATGTAGTTCTTTATGTAATAAATTATACATATCGCTACCACCATATAGTTGTGTTAGACAAGTATACACACTCCAATCTAGTTTATTGTAAACACAACGAGGATGACGAACCTTATGATTACCTACAGAAACTGAGGCAAATAGCGAAAATAATGAGGATAGTCTGTGACCGCCAACGTTTGAACCTGGCACCATCTTTCCTAACAGAAGGGCTTAACCATTTGAGCCAGCCTTCTCGCTGACTGCATCGCTGAACCCCCCAGTCATAGTAAGGTGACGTAATATATCTCGTGTGTGTTTTCTATTCGGTCCGCATTAGGAAACAGTTAAGTCTTGGTGTACGCTGCATTACAGATAATCGTTGGTTTGGGCAACGTGTGTGGATAGCATGTCTTTATATCAGAAAGGGGTAGAGGCGTATTCTGACGTAATTAGTTCCATGTCAAAGAGCCCTTTTTGAGAATCTGTTAGTCGCTTATCTGATCAAGAATTTACCGCCTTTTATGGAACTCTGAAAGTTATTTCCCCTCTTACAACAGCCCGACACCCAGAACCACATGAATGTAGTCCACACCTTCGCACCGTAAATTGCGATACCTTTTCATGTCCCTTCGATGTAAAAATTATTCTACGTGACCAGATTACATCAGATTTTCTGACCAATACGCTACTCGCATAAAAATTTCTGATGTATTGCAAGCATTCGTCATGCAACTCCCATCTCGTCCTCCTCCAATTCTGCGTGTTGTACTGCATTAATAAAACCCACGGATACTGAACCTTAGTAGTTGATACGTGATGTGATATCAGAACCCAATTTTTGACACTTTGGCCGGTCTTGTGATTTATTTTCGAACGCTGTTAGATGTTAGGCGCGTTCGCAAAATTGCTAAAAGCGGCTATTAGTTTCGGTGTGTTTTTCGGTCCATCCGTCCGTCCGCATGAAACAACTCGGACCCCATTGGACGGATTCTCGTGAAATTTGAGCATTTTACGAAAATCTGTCCAGAAAATTCAAGTTTCATTAAAATCTGACAAGAATAACTAATACTTAAAAGCCAATATAGATTTTTGATCATATCTCGCTCAGTTCTTCTTAGGATGAGAAATGTATTGTTTAGACACGTGCCTGGAGTGGCTGACGAAAACGATGGAAAACATTTTCAGGGCGCCTGGCGTCCCGGCGGAGATGTGAAACGACCTCTCTCGAATTCAGGTCTGGAAAGTGACCGCTATTTTAACCTGCTCCGTCGACATTTGTGAAGCCTCTTGTCAGACAGAACGGAGACGCGTGAATTATTTACATGCTGCGTTTGTACAAAGTGTCAGAACATCTGAAGACTGAGTGTATCCCGTCTGAATTGAAGATTAGTTCAGTTAGCAGTGCGCGTCGGCTATAATATCTAGTTGATTAGTAATGTGCGGGTAAATTATTGCATAGTATTGTGGAAATTTACGGTTTGTGAATGTGAAATCTTGGGGAGAGGATAGATGAATAAGGGATTTTGGTGGAGAGGTCTGAGGGAAGGAGACCACTTGGAAAACCTAGGCATAGATGTGGGGATAATATTGAAGTGTATTTTCAATAGATGGGACTGGGAGGCATGGGCTGGGTTGCTTTGGCTGAGGACAGGGACGTTTGGCGGGCGCTTGTGAATGCGGTAATGCTCCTTTGGGCTTCATAAAATACGGAAAATTCGACGAGCTGAGGAACTGTTAGCTTCTCAGGAAGGACTATATTCCGTGGAGTTAGAATGTGAAATCTGGTGGTAAATTTAATAGCCATTGGGCTTGAAGTATCCCCAGGGATGGTCGCGGTGAAAGCCTGAATTGCATTTAATACAAGCTTCTCTTTCAAAGAAGTTCTTAAACCAAGACGTCAATAAATGCGCAAGTCTGGTTACGTTTTCTTTGAAGCAGAGACTGAGTAAACTGCCTGCAGGAAGCTGAATGTACTTAGGAATTTTTGCGTGGTCGTTGAAATATGCGTTTTAATTGGAGCCATCCCGATGAGTTTTCACTAAATATTCTGAGAGCTGGTTCAGTCAAAACACAATAAAATTAGCTGTGTTTTGACTGAACCAGCTGTTAGAACATTTGTTGAAATATGCAGCTAATAAGCATGCAAGGAAAGATACTTACAGAACCCTACTTAGACACGACGTCATGTAATTTGGCAGAAGCCATCCTGTTGTACAATAACAATTGTACAATATATTATGTACCATCAGTACACATAATCATTATAGTGATATAATGTATGCAATAGATTATACTGTGGCTACATGTTTCGACCGTAAATGGTCATCGTCAAGCCAATGAAGAACATTTTGTACCTTAAACAAAACGCTGTTTATTGGCCTGATGATGACCATTTACGGTCGAAACATGTAGCCACAGTATAACCCATTGCATACATTATATCACTATATGGATGATGATGTGTACTGACGGTATGCATGTATATATATATATATATATATATGTATATATATAATATCACGTAATCTGTTGCAGTGTAGCCGACATTTGGGAGGAACGTCATTTCCAGGTACTTGATAACGGAGTCAGTATGTCCCCCGAAACGTCGTTGGGTTTCTGCTGTTTGTACGACTTCATACCAGAATAACGTATCATGTCACGGCTATCAGAACCACAAACGTTGATGGTTACTTATTTCATACTTTCGCATCAAATAACAGATTTTTTTTTGCATGTCATGTGTGGAGCCGTAACCTAAGAGAAGCAGCCAGTCGCTAGTCGGGTGAGGCTCCGACGTTCTTTTTTAATGTTTGCCATCCCGAAGTTTTTAACACACATATATAAATATACAACGATGTATCAGTCAAACACAACAAAACTTTGTTATTTTAGGTTCTTGTGACCGTGCATCGTGTACATAAGGTGAAGAGACAGAACCAACAAGATGCAACTAATTCGATGTTTATTATCAAACTTCTATCTCAACATGTTTCGGGTATCAT
>Ga0123355_10014861_pt1 | contig 12192 bp, 5 predicted proteins | sample TergutEmb28metaG_3_FD_89872 | JGI IMG/M metagenome (GOLD analysis project Ga0123355, IMG submission 89872) | Embiratermes neotenicus P1 segment gut microbial communities from Petit-Saut dam, French Guiana - Emb289 P1 | ecosystem: Host-associated > Arthropoda: Insects > Digestive system > Gut ...
TCCGACTGATTGATGGCTTCCGCCGTATCTTTGTCAGATTTGAAAAATTAGACGTAATGTATATGAGCTTCATCAAGTTTGCACTGATTTATATTGCTATTAAATAGTGGCTACACGCTCTAGAAGTGGGAGAGAGAGCGCAAAAATGCGCCACCCCTGCACCTCACAGAAAGGGGGTTGCTGATTATGGCAGACGAAACGAAACGCCCGATGACGGACGCAAGGAAAAAGGCGAATACAAAGTATGACAGCAAGGCATATGATAAAATCCTGTTGCGTGTTCGTGCTGGGCGCAAGAGCGAAATGGAAGCCCACGCCGCACAGTATCAAAAAGAGGTCGGTGAAATAGGCAAAGCTGGTTATAGCCCTGCCGGTAGTATGCAAGGCTTCATCAACCGCGCCATTGATGAAACTATGGAGCGTGATGTAGGCAGTCCTAGCCAAGAAAGCGGAAGCACCATCTCAGGCACTCGTATCAAAAAACCACCGGATGATTACATCAAACTCACCGATGAGGAAAAAGCCCACATTGAAAAGCGACGGGTGGTTATGGGGCAAGCCGAAAGACTGAGGGCAAAGCATGATGGAGGGACAACGTAATGCAGACAGCTAATAAGGTGCGAGGTGAAATATGGCATTAAAAACATGGAGTTGCCCCACCTGCGGAAATGTAAACTCAGACTATCTCAAAGAAAAGTGCGTTCGCTGTAATTGGGGTGACTTCGACCCGGCAAGATGGGGAGACACGCCATACAACGAAATTGAAAAGTTCCCCGGTTGGCTCGGATTCGGTTGGGATTGCCCGGTATGTGAGAATAAGAACGCCGGGGATTCTCCCGACTTTGATGTTTGCCAAAAGTGCGGCTGGGAGAATGACCTTCTCCAATTCAAAGAACCCGACTATTGGGGCGGTGCGAACAGCGTCAGCCTTAACACGGCGAGACTTGAATATTCGCTTGAGATGAACGAAGCAACGCGGCCGGCAACAATCCAAGCAAGGAAGGCGTACAGCGAGGTTAGGCGCAACATTTACCGAAAATATACGAACATTGACCACAAAATCGTAGACGGTGACAAATGCCGTGATGAACATTTTGCAAACTATGAGCAATTTGTAGCCGCTTTACAGGCAATCCATGAGGGGAGAGGGTAGAACTGGACGCAAAGATTACAAAGCACGTCAACGACGTAATTCAGAAATACGCAAGCGGGCTGTTTCGCAATGCCACGCTTGAATTTTACGGCATAAAGACCGCGCCGATTAAGGAACTCATTAACCCGGAATTGCCAAGGGTGGAAGTCGGCGGCGGCGCGGCTGATGTTGTCTTTCTGCTGATGGACGATGATTACTTGCATTTTGCATTCGAGACAGGGCATAGCGGCAAGAAAGCACTGGTAAGGTGTGCAAGCTATGATTTACGCCTATTCAAGCGTGATGGGCGAACGATTCATACCGTTGTGATATATACTGCCGACGTTAAAAGCAAACCCGAGGGATTAAGCATAGGCTCATTGGCGTATACTCCCGATGTGATTCTCATGGGCGAATATGACGGCAACACCATTTTTGCCGAACTGGAAGCCAAAATAAAAGCGGGGCAAGAACTGACCGACTTGGATATGCTGAACTTGGTACTGCTCCCGCTGATGCGGCATACCATGCCCCGGAGGGAACTGGCGGCAAAGTCTATTGAACTGGCACAGACCATACCCGATACCACGAAGCGGAACGCTTGCATAGCGGCGGCGTTCGCCTTTGCCAGTAAGTATCTGAATGAAGATGAAACCCAAAAACTCTTGGAGGTGTTGAGAATGACCGATTTAGGTACAATGCTCGTATTGGATGCTGTGAAGGATGAAAAGATGGAAACGGTGAAAAATGCCTTGCATGAGGGTATTCCCATCCGTTCCATATCTCGTATAACTGGCATTGATGAAGCCACGATAAGGCGAATACAAGCGGAATTAAATATTGAGTAGCAAAATGCCCGCTTCGCTTCTAAGCCCCCTCACAGCCCCATAGAGCGCGTCGGGGCATATGGCAGTAAAGGAAGCCGCGCACAACCAGAACCCCGCTACAGTGTCAAAATAGACGGCATAGCGGGGTTATTATTTGCAGGGGGGCATATGCGCGGTTGGGTATGCTTCGATAATGCTCTTTAGCGGCATAGAATCTCCGAAGCGGGTCAGTGGCGCGTCGCAAATGAATTTTGATGACGAACGAATTACAAAAAAAATATTTCTGCCTGTGGTGGCAGATTTTTTTATTTTCCGCGAGCGAAGCGGGCGGCGCAGACGATGCAAACGCAGCGGCTTAGACAAAAAATTCCCAAGAAAATTTTTGAGCAAAGGGGTTTGGGGAATCCCCAACAAGCGTGTGCAATGCTATCATTGCGCCTTGCTTGCGGGGTTGGTGAAGCTGGCTAAAATGCCCCTTTTTTAGTGATGTCAGTACCTGGCAAGTAAGGCACAATGATACCATTTTGTGCGTACTTGTTGGGGAGTACCCCAAGCCCCCCGGAAAAAAAATCGACTCGCTTCTGCCCCCTGCGGCGATGGTTTTTAAGCGTGTGCCTACTGCCCGCTGCGTAACCAACAGACTCATAAATGCCAAGATTTCTTTATCTGTTGCTCATGTTTTTCCGAACCGTCCAACGGATTCACGAGCAACCTAACCCGTGAATCTGTGACGAGTGAACTTGCTTGTTTCTCACAGATTTACGAGTAGCTCAATGTAAAAATCCGTTTTTGGTGTAGGCACTCCACGTCCACAGATAAACAAATTTCCTACTTCGTGAATCGGTTGAACACAAGACCGTGCATTACTTACAGATTCACGGATAACCTCATGTAAAAATCCGTTCTCCGTGTAAATTATTCACTGTCACAGATTCGCGGGTTGCTCAATGTAAAAATCCGTTGGCATGGTTTTAATCCAAGATAAATATTTTTCCCCAAAGTGTTAAAATAGTGTTAAATGTGAAATTTGCTCTCTTCACCTCGTCAAAAAAACACTGTAATTACAAGGCTTTGCGGCTATTCATACAGAAATCAACTGTAGTACAATTTGAGACGAAGTTGAACAGCGAAGAAATTCCTGCAAGTGCTGCACCCGATACAACGCCTCCGACGCAGTCGCAAGTAATCACGTCCGACGCAAATCACCCGCTTGCCTATGCTGCCGATTCGTCGGACACTCTGCCGAGCGAAACAACTTCGTCTCAAATTGGGACGAAGTTGAACAGCGAAGCAACTCCTGCAAATGTTGCACCCGATACAACGCCTCCGACGCAACCGAAAATCGTCCCTCCCGACGCGGAAATTAACACCGCACAACGCAATATTTACGGCTACACGCGCCCGGAGCTTTTGCCGTTACGAAAAAAACGCGCACTCGCGCTGTTTTTGCGCGGACTGCCGATTTACAGACTTCACGGCGATAATACGGAAGAAATGATTTTTTACGAAACCGAAATCGAAAAACACGACGGCATTTTCGGCATTCCCGCCGCGCAGTGGCAAAATTCTCGCGAACATCTTGCGATTACATCCGGAAACCCCGACGCAATCGCGGAGTCGCAATTTATCCATGACAGCGACGACACATACGCCGTTTTTCAGCTTAACGCTCAAGCACCGGAAACAACCCCCTACCGTTTCAAAACATACGAAGCCCTTATGATTGGCGGGCTGACAATCGACCGAGGCAACTATCGCCTTATGTACAAAGCCGCGCTTCCCCCCAAACCCTCCGACACCCCGGAGGGTATTTTTATGTGGGTCAACGCCGAGAAACTTGAAGGCTACAACGCTCGAAACATCGCGGTCGGCGACATTTTATCAATCAAAAAAGACGGGGAAATCAGCTCATATTACGTAAACGGTCGAACGTTCCGAGAACTGATTTCATTTCTCGGGGTCGAGAGAAAGATTAGCTCACCATCCGGCACAAGCGAAGGCGAAAGCGCGACAGCAGCCTCGGTCGCGCCGGCAACTCCGCCTTCATCCGCGCCGCCCCCAAAGCCGAACACAAGCAGCGGCGGTGTCGCATCCGAACCACTAACAATTCCCCAACTTCCGCCACAGCTTTTTGTCGTGCCTGTTTTTCGCGAAACATACGCCGAAGCAAAAAAGCGAGCCGAGGAATACGGTCAAAGCATGGAAATGTACGAGCAAGCCGCCGCTGTTGACCTGTTGTGCGCACAAGCCATCGACCTCGCAATTGCCGAAAGCAAAAAAGATAAAGACAGCGCGAAAAGGGCATTGTACGACCTCAAAACGGCGTCGGAAATAATTCTCGAAACCTACGGCAGAATGCGTACAGAATGGGTTTTGGCAATCACCGTAATAAACAATCCGCTTTCGCATTCAAAGCCGGTCGTGGCATGGGCGGAAAAAATTCTTGAAGCAACTTGTCTCGACGAAGACGGCAATATTTCCATACCGGGCGAGCCGCCGTTGTTCCGCATAACAACAAAAAAGCCTCTCTTGGACGGCTTTATAAATCGCGTTAAAGCAGAGCGCAAACGCACTTTTACCGAACGTATGGAAAGCGCGAAAAACAAAACGCAGGAACAATAAAAGTGCGAATCCACAGCTCAGAATAACAGTCCGCCGAAAATGCCTTGTGGCGAGCGACCGGTCTTTTTTTTCGAACGATTTTCCCGAAAAAAAGACATCGAGCGAGCCGTTTACGATAGCGAACGCCATTGAGAACCGTTCAGGCTTCGTCGGGAAACGCGGGCTTCAGCGCGTTTTCCGACGAAGCCTGAACGGGCTTTCTCAAGTGCGTTCGCGACAAGGCATCGGCGGACTGTTATTTCCTACTGCGGATTCGCATTTAAAGTGCGTAAACGCACAAAACAGTTGACACGCATGTGCCACACGCATATAATAAGAGAGGAGAAAGCCTTCCGTGAACAGCAAATATCTTCATTATGCAGAATTGGCAGACAGTCACATGAAAACAGTGGTTGAAAGTCCGCAAAACTGGGCAGATATGCTCACGACTTCAAGCCGCCTTTACAAATATCCTTTCGACGAACAGCTTTTAATTCATGCCCAAAAGCCCGACGCTACAGCTTGCGCAAGCTATCAATTGTGGAACACATCAATGAAACGCTTTGTGGCAAAAGGCACGAAAGGCATTGCGCTTTTGGACGAGAAAAACGGCAAGCATACGCTCAAATATGTTTTCGATGTTTCGGACACCGGCGCGGGCAGAGCAGATGCGAAGACGCCGCAACATTGGCAAATGAATGACGAAACCGAGCCGCTTATTCGCGAAGCCCTGACAGGTTTCTCGGAGCAAAAAATGTCTTCGCAAGATGGTTTGAACGAAATAATTTCCCAAGTCGCCGCCGAGATTTCGCGTGACTACATCGAAGAACACGAAACCGACATTATCCTTGCACTCAATGAAAGTGCAATATCCGGTGAAAAATCACCGCTGCAACTTTATGAAAAGACCCTCTCTGACAGCATTGCCTGCACGATAACGAAGCGATGCGACCCGACCGCCGACATCGAGGCAGACACATTTTTCCCCGATATAGCCCTGTTCAACACTCCGGACGCATTAAAATCATTGGGTGAAGCCGCAAGCACTTTATCGGAAAATGTTTTGCGAGAAATTGAATCAGCGATAAAAAATTACGAAAAAGGGAGAGATTTCAATGACAAGCGACAAACAAACCGCGCCCGTCGAAATACCTTACATTCAGGCAGGGGATTATCTGATTCCCGACATTCGGATTCCCGAAGAGGAAGCGAACCTTCCGGCATTGAGCCGGTACGGCAAGATGCGCCTGAATTATCTCAAGCAACATCGTCGGATAATTTACACGAACCTCAAGCTCGCGGGGACGCTGTTTCAGCACTGCTTGGAAGTCGAGGAGCAAGCGAGGACACGCTTCGAAGTGATGATGAAGCAATCGGAGCAAAAATTCCCGCCGCCGGACAGGGGAACACAGCCCATCGAATGGGCGGCACACATGAACAGCCTGAAAGGTCAAGTCGAGGAAATAATCAAAGCCGAACTGATTTACGAATAGCCCTCGAAATGCCGCCCGAACAAGGCGGCATTTTTAATGCCTCGCAAACTTCGTCTCTAATTGAGACGAAGTTGAGCGAACCGCAAATTCTTCAGCTTTCCCTTGATATGTTTCCTTCGGAGTCGGAGCAACGTGCGGAAATTGGGGAGGAAGAACGCCGGGAAGCCGCCGCAAAGCCGGTTGAAATCACGCAGCAGGACATTGACAACGCGCTTATGCAGTGGAATGGCGACGAGGCAAGCAAAACTCGTGTGTTTGAGCATATGCAAAACGGCGGCAGCCGCACACTTAACACCGCCGAATTTTTACGCAAAGAATACGGCGCAGGGCGCGTTTCAATGTCAAATCCGTCTTCGAGCGAAAGTTTTGTAATTTTGAAAAATGATGACCGACAGCACATCGCCGCGGCGGCTTACTTGCCGTGGGAAGATGTGCAAAAACGCATCGGCATTTTAATTGACGAAGGGCATTTTATGTCGCCGGTCGAACTTGAAATAACTTCGTCTCAATTTGAGACGAAGTCGGGCAAAGAACTCGGATACTCTCTCAGCTACCGCTTCCTTGACGACCCCGACCGCATTATCGTTTTCAACGATACCGACCCCGACGAAATAAATATTGTTGCGCGTGTTCACGGCGGCGGCGAAATTTTTATTATTGACGAAAACGCGCCGCAATCCGTGATTGATGAATTGACGGAGTATGCGACGGAAAATTTTGATTCGTTAAAAGAAGATGCGGAGCGTCGGTCTGACGCATTTTTCAAACATGCGGAGGAAATCGGAACTCGGGCTTACAGTGCGCCCGGTCCGCAGAAGCAGGAATCCCCGAAGCAGGAACTTGACTCACACGGTCAGGCGACCAAACCGGAAGAAAGCCCTGCGTCCCCTCAATTCACGGGAACTCCGGGCGGCGGAATGCTGCACATTCCCGCCGAAAACTTCCGAATCACCGACCCGCACCTCGGCGAAGGCGGGGCAAAAACGAAATACATCTGCAACATCGAAGCCATCCGCGCGTTAAAAACAATCGAATCCGAAAACCGCCGCGCAACTCCGGACGAGCAAGAAATTCTCTCACGTTACGTCGGATGGGGCGGCATTCAGCAAGCGTTTGACGAAAACGCGCAGGGTTGGCAAAAAGAATTTGCCGAGCTGCGCGAACTTCTCACGCCGGACGAATACGATGCCGCCCGCGCTTCCACGCTTAACGCTCACTACACAAGCCCCGTCGTAATTGAGGCAATGTACGAAACCCTCGAAAGGCTCGGCGTTCGCGGCGGAAATATTTTAGAACCGAGCTGCGGCGTCGGAAACTTCTTCGGACTCTTGCCGGATTCCATGCAGGGCGCGAAATTGCACGGCGTTGAACTCGATTCAATCACGGGGCGCATCGCACAGCAGCTCTACCCCAATGCGGACATCAAAGTAACCGGCTTTGAAAAAACCGATATGCCCGACAATTTCTTCGACGTTGCAATCGGAAACGTGCCGTTCGGCGGGTTCGGCGTGAACGATAAGAAGTACGACAAGCACAATTTTATGATTCACGATTATTTTTTTGCAAAATCTCTCGACCAAGTGCGCCCCGGAGGAATTGTCGCGTTCGTTACGTCCAAAGGCACGATGGATAAAGCGAATCCGAAAGTTCGAAAATATCTTGCGGAACGTGCGGATTTACTCGGCGCGGTACGTCTGCCGAACAACGCATTTTTGAAAAATGCCGGCACGGAAGTCACTTCTGACATAATTTTTCTGCAAAAGCGAGACACTCTCCGCGCCGTTGAGCCTGATTGGGTTCATTTAGGCGAAACAGAAAACGGCATTACAGTAAATTCGTACTTCGCAGACAACCCGCATATGATTCTCGGCACAATGTCCGTTGCCGGCGGAACTCGCATGTACGGCCGAGAAGATGCTTCAACATGTTTGCCGCACGAAGGCGCGAATTTGGCGGAACAACTGCGCGAAGCGTTATCGCATATCCAAGGGCGAATTACTGACGTTTCCCTCGATGACATCGCGGATACGGCGGTCGACCGCGCTTTCATCCCCGCCGATGCTTCCGTAAAAAATTTCAGTTACGCGCTCGTCACCCTTTCCGACGACCCTGACAACGTAACAGGGCAATATCACGCCTTAAAAATCGGCGCGGGCGACTTGTATTTCTGCGAAAACTCGCGCATGTATCGCATGGACAGCTTGCCCGCAGCAACAACGGAGCGCATTCGCGGCATGGTTGAGCTGCGCGACTGCACCCGAACGCTCATCGACATGCAATTGGCGGATTATCCCGACACCGCAATTACTGCGCAACAGGCGCAATTAAACACACTCTACGACAATTTCACGCGCAAGCACGGCTTGATAAATTCATCCGCGAACGCCCGCGCTTTCGAGGAGGATTCGTCATATTATTTGCTCGCGTCACTTGAAAAAATCGACGAAAACGGCGCACTTGAACGCAAGTCCGACATGTTCACGAAACGCACAATCAAGCAATTTGTGCAAATTGATTCCGTTGATACGTCGGCGGAGGCGTTAGCCGTTTCGATTTCGCGCAAAGCGCGGGTAAACATGCCGTTTATGAGGGAATTAACAGGCTTCTCCGAAGAAAAAATCGTCGCCGATTTGCAGGGCGTAATTTTCGAGCTTCCGAATGCTCGCGACATAACCGGCGAAAAAATCTACGTTCCCGCCAACGAATATCTCTCCGGCAACGTCCGCGAAAAACTTGCCGTCGCTCGCGAAGTCGCCGTCGAAAATACCGCTTTCGCCGTAAATGTCGCGGCATTGGAGCAAGCGCAACCCGCCGAGCTTGAAGCGTCGGAAATAGGCGTTCGCCTTGGTTCGACATGGGTTGACAGGGAGCATTATCAGCAATTTATGTACGAACTTTTACAAACGCCGGTCTATCAGCAAAGCGCGATAAAACTGCACTATTCCGACATCACCGGTGAATGGAGCATTTCCGGCAAAACCGTGCCTCGCTCCGACGACGTTTTGGTGCGAACAACCTTCGGCACGGAACGTACAAACGCTTACAAAATCTTTGAAGACAGCTTAAATTTGCGCGACACGCGGATTTACGATGCAGCAGAAGTAAACGGAAAAGAAGTCCGAGAGCTGAACAAAAAGGCAACAATGCTTGCGCAGCAAAAACAGGAAAGCATAAAAGAAGCCTTTAAAAGTTGGATTTTTGCCGATGCCGACCGGCGGAAAACGCTTGTTGAAAAATACAACGTGCTTTTTAATTCCACGCGCACACGCGAGTTCGACGGCAGCCATATCGAGTTTGCGGGCGCGTCGCCGGAAATTTCATTGCGTCCGCATCAGCGCGGCGCGATTGCACGGATTCTTTACGGCGGAAACACGCTTCTTGCCCACGAAGTCGGTGCGGGCAAGACCTTTGAAATGATTGGCGCGGCAATGGAAAGTAAGCGGCTCGGCTTGTGCAATAAAAGCATGTTTGTCGTGCCGAATCACATCATTGAGGATATTGCCGGCGAATTTATGCGCCTTTATCCCGCCGCAAATATTCTTGTCGCAAGCAAAAAAGATTTCGAGCCGAAAAACCGCAAAAAGTTCTGCGCGAGAATTGCCACCGGCGAGTACGATGCGGTGATTATCGGACATTCGCAATTTGAAAAAATCCCGCTGTCCAAAGAACGCCAACAAAACCTTCTCGAAGCACAAATCAACGATATAACCGACGGCATCGAGCAGGTAAAACGCGACAAAGGCGAACGCTTCACAATTAAGCAAATGGAAAAAACGAAAAAATCCCTGCAAACACGCCTCAAAAAACTCACCGACGACACCCGCAAGGATGATGTTGTTACTTTCGAACAGCTCGGCGTTGACCGCCTGTTTGTTGATGAAGCACACAATTACAAAAATTTGTTCCTCGTCACAAAAATGCGAAATGTCGCGGGGCTTTCCACATCGGAAGCGCAAAAATCGTCCGACCTTTTTATGAAATGCCGCTATCTCGACGAGCTGACCGGCAACAAGGGAGTCATTTTCGCTACGGGAACGCCCATCAGCAACAGCATGTCGGAGCTTTACACGATGATGCGCTATCTCCAGTACGACACACTGAACGAAAGAAGCCTTCAGCACTTTGACTCTTGGGCAAGCACTTTCGGCGAAACCGTAACCGCGATTGAACTTGCGCCGGAAGGCACGGGATACCGCGCAAAAACTCGCTTTGCGAAATTCACAAATTTGCCCGAACTTATGACGCTTTTCAAAGAAGTCGCGGACATAAAAACTGCCGATACGCTCGACCTTCCCCGACCGAAAGCAAACTTTCACACGATTGTCGCCGAGCCGTCCGACATCCAGAGGGAACTCGTCAAAGGGCTTTCCGAACGTGCGACGAGGATTCAGCAAAAAAAGGTTGACGCAACCGAGGATAACATGCTGAAAATCACGTCGGACGGGCGAAAAATCGGGCTTGACGCTCGTATGATTAACTCTTCTTTACCGGACGAACCCGGCAGCAAAGTGAATCTTTGCACGGAAAATATTTTTCGCATTTTGGACGAAACAGCAGAAAACCGTTCAACGCAGCTTGTTTTTTGTGATTTTTCCACGCCGAACAAGGACGGTCGTTTCAATGTATACGACGACATCCGCGACAAACTCTTGGCAAAAGGCATTCCGAAGAGCGAAATAGCTTTCATCCACGACTACAACACGGAGGTTCAAAAAAAGGAGTTGTTCCAAAAAGTGCGCACCGGAAAGGTGCGTATTTTATTTGGCTCGACGGCAAAATGCGGTGCGGGAACAAATGTGCAGGACAAACTAATCGCGCTTCACGACTTGGACTGTCCGTGGCGACCGGCGGATTTAGAGCAGCGTTCCGGGCGAATAGTTCGGCAGGGCAATCAAAACTCCGAGGTGGATATTTTTCGCTATGTCACGGACGGAACGTTCGACAGCTACCTTTTTCAGACTATCGAAAACAAGCAAAAATTTATCGCGCAGGTAATGACGAGCAAATCGCCGGTTCGCACATGCGACGATATGGACGAAAGCGCGTTGAATTATGCGGAAATCAAGGCGTTGTGCGCAGGAAATCCTCTCATCGCGGAGAAGATGAACCTTGATGTCGAGGTTGCAAAACTCAAAATGCTCAAAGCCGACCATCAGAGCCAACAGTATCGCTTGGAGGACAGCATTTTAACAAGATTTCCGGACAATATTCAGCTTCAAAAAAACATGATAACCGGTTATGAAGCCGATATTCGAACCCTTGCGGAGAACACGCACAAGCCCGTCGAAGGCATAAGCCCTATGAATATCGGCGGCAAAATTTTTACCGACCGCAAAGATGCGGGCGAGGCGTTGATTGATGCCAGCCGAAAAATGAACGTGCTTGTTTCGCAGAAAATCGGCGAATACCGAGGGTTCAATATTTTTGCCAAGTTTGAGCATAACGAGTACCGCATCTCCCTCAAAATGGCGACATCACATCAAATAACTCTCGGCAACTCGCCTGAAGGAAATATTCAGCGAATCGACAACGCGCTCGAAAAATTGCCGGAAAAATTACAACAGGCAGAGCAAAAACTTGAAAGCCTTTATTTTCAAGTTGAGGCGGCAAAAGCGGAACTCGGAAAACCATTCGCACAGGAAGAGCTTTTAGCCGAAAAATCGGCGCGATTAGTTGAACTTGACTCGCTTTTGAGCCTTGATGCTGCCGACGCGGTCGCCGAAACATCGCAGGGCGAAAAATCAGCTCCTGTTGTCTCAACTTCGTCTCAAATTGAGACGAAGTTAACCGACGATACAAAGAAAAAACCTGCGCTTGCTCCGCTTATGCCGAAGGTTTTTGCCGGAGCAACGGAAAAAAATCCGTCGCCGGAAGCCGGCGGTGAGAAAAACAAGACTGCCCGCGAACGCGCGGTTAATAAAAAGGGCGATGCCCTGTAGGAGGACTCGCCCATGGCAAATCGAACGCGAAATGTTCCGATTTATTTTCACGTAGATGAAGAGGAACACGCTCAAACACTAGGTGTTTAGTCCCATGTTATAATGGTGCAAATGAATTGCCAAAGGAGAACAAAAAACTATGGGACAAATATTACACGGATGCGCCAAAACGACAGAGGCAACCCGCAGAGCAATACAAA
>Ga0123355_10014862_pt1 | contig 12192 bp, 9 predicted proteins | sample TergutEmb28metaG_3_FD_89872 | JGI IMG/M metagenome (GOLD analysis project Ga0123355, IMG submission 89872) | Embiratermes neotenicus P1 segment gut microbial communities from Petit-Saut dam, French Guiana - Emb289 P1 | ecosystem: Host-associated > Arthropoda: Insects > Digestive system > Gut ...
AATGTATAAATACGTATTCATATAATAGTAGCATGATCATATTTTTAATTGCAGACATGCCGCCACAACAAAATAATAATTTTTAGCAACTTTTAGGTAACAAATTTAAGTACTCCCTGAAGACGGTTATATATAACCGAAACATGTAGGAGTGAATTTTAATCAAAAATTATATGTTTTTAACAAATATTATATGTGAAATATTATATATGATATAAATTAAAAAAGTAGAATAAAAAGTGCAAGTAGTTGGTCAATTTTATATATATAATACACTGTATTTTCAGTTCTAGAATATGCGTACTATCAAAAGAACCTGCACAATCTTAGTCAAGAAAATAATTTCAAATAAACACAGACTGTTTTGACATCAATGTACTAAGGTTAATATTTTAGGCCTAACAGACCGTATGCAAACAAAGGCTAGAAAGCCTGCATGAGAAACCTCGACTTCTTTATTCTTCACCAGATATTAGTGTATTCAAATCAATGGGGGTGAGACGGTCATAACGTGCAGAGTGCATGAGAGAGATTACACATGCATGCAAAATTTGGTGTGGAGACATGAAGATACAGAGGCGCAGAAGGCAGAATAATATTAAAATATATTTTGACATTCTTTGAATTTGACATTCAGAGGACCGTGCATCGTGTTACACATATTCTTACAACAAAACCAACGAGATGCACTAATTTCTCAAATTTATTTTTGGAATAAACTCTACATGTTTCGGGAAGGTTTTCTGTCCATCATCAGGAGTGTAGTACTGTATACACAGCAATAGGTATATGTTATACAGCTTATGCGAATTGCTTGCTAGCAGGATGATCCCGCTAGGATCAGGATGTTCTATCTTGATCCCGCTAGCAAGCAGTCAGAATAATCTGTATGACATATACCTATTACTGTGTATAAAGTACTAGACCCCTGATGATGGACAGAAAACCTGTCTGAAACATGTAGAATTCTATTCCAAAAATAAATTTAAGGAATTAGTTCATCTCGTTGGTTTTATTACAAGAAAATATTAATATCTATCTTAGTGGAACCTGAAGGCAGCCGCTCACTAGACTCTTCTAGTTGGGTACACAGTCCTGCGGCTGGGGAGAACATGGTCACGAATCTGTTGAGTTCCATGAAAGATACAGATCTTCCTGCGCAGCGTCGGGATTATTAGCTTACCAAGGACTCTACTCCGTGGAGCTGTTCATTTACTTCATCAATAGACTTCTAAACTATAAGAATGAGGATACGGCGTCAGTAAAATTCGTGACATGTCTGAGTTAAAGACTGACCATACGGAGTTATTGATAGTCCCGAATACTATTCTTGTATTATGTTTCAGTAAATTATAAAACGCTTTAGCTTACCAAATCGCTGTGTAGTCTCCACTGACTACAATACAAGAAGTTATTTTTTATTTTGGTCCCGCTAAACGAGATTCTGCCAAGCTTCCGCCCTAGTCAGTTCGACCAAGAGTGGCCACAAGAGGCTACATACACAAGCTGCCTCCGCAGTGGGTTTCAACATCAGGTTCTGCACCGCTCATTTCTTAGAAATATGGAAATCACGAACTCAATGTAGGAGCAGACCCCCTTTCTTTATTTTTTATTTTGCAGCTCTGCACATCACTACTTACAAAAAAGAAATGCAATTCTGGATTTAAAATAGTGAAACCTTCCTATCCCCAGAACGACGGCGAAATAATTGAGCCTCTTGTACCTAAAAGCACTTCGGTGTTATAGTAGAAGTGCTGCAAGAAGGTTGAAATGGGACTAGCGTGTAAAGAAACAACAGTGGCCTATTCTAAGTTACCATTATGGCACTTTTCTGTAGCAGCTTAAAAGCTTTCTACCTCCCACTTTCTGAGTTCCTGAATATTATCAAATCTTCCTGCTTTAGAAGGAAATGCCAAATCCCAAGTGTTTGAAAAAAGAATGCTCACGAAGATATTAGAAACTAACAAGGAAGAAGTACCTCTGTATGACGAATTACGGGTATTAAATATAGAGGACTTTCTTGTTTCGTCAGTTGTCATTGCCTTGTCAGAGTACTAAATAGAGAGGCTACAATGAATATGGCATGTAGTTAGAATGGGACAAACAAAGAGTGAATACAGAACTTCGGATGGGAAATATCAACTGTCAAAACGAAGGCAGGGGATAATATTAGGGTGGCACCAAGGGAGATAAATGTACTGGGCAACAGCTAGAACAGACTCAGGAGCGGGATTTGAAATTGGCAATGCTGACTTTTCGAATTCTGCTCCCGAAGAACTGTACAAATAAAATGCACAATGCAGTATGATATTGTATCCTTATTTTATGGATTCATAGGTCATCACATCTAGACATATATCTAAACTAAGAGACGATCTGACGTGCCGTGAAACACTACACCACTTTTCAGTTTGCCGCCGTGTGCAGACATTGGGAACCATACATTTAGTTTAAAAAAACTGACGTTTAAAAATACAGTCATTAGACAATCCGGTGGTATGCGCACGTTGAACATTGGCCGAAAGCCATATGTATGTCCAGTCCGAAACAATGAAAATAGACTGAACTCCAGAGTCGGCATAATTACTTTGAACTTTGTAAGTTATAAAATTAGAACAGCTGTACCATTCGATTGTCAGACAGTCAGTTTGTACATAAATGCAGCACTGGTCAGAGTAAAAAAAAAAAAGTGTTTGTTTTTACATTTCGTTGACTACGTTCCATACTAAAAGCGTTTAGTAGAAAAGCTATTGCGATTAATAGGCACCATACTTTGTGTGAAATACTAATTTTTGTAATGAAGTATCCTTCAGAAACTACACGAAGTTCAATTTGAGCTTCGCAAAAGCCAGGGGTAGCTGGAAAACATCAAATAAAATTAAATATTAAAACATAATTCAGTCAATTAGTTGCTTAATTGGTGGCATAGTCAATTAGTTACTTAATTGCTTAGGCAGCTATTTACAACTCATTTATTTAATTATAAAGTCAATAATATGTTTAATTAGACGACTTGGTCAATCAGTTAATTAATTACATTGCTACTTATTCAGTCGGTTCACTAATGAATAAATTCAGATCTCAGTTACTTAGTAAGATCCACTTAATAACTGTCTTAGTTCCTTAAATCAACGCTTAATTAACCAAACCAAGTACTGATTTGTTTAATTACTGGCTTATCTCATTAGTCCACCAGCGTGTTACTCACTTAGTAACAGGTAAGTTGCTTACTTACTCGGCCAGTCAATCGTTACAAAGTGTAAAGGGACAGCATGACATTTCAGTCTCAGAAGGACTGACAACAAAAAGGTTTTTATTCAGAACTCTAGCGGCAGAACATCGTGTTTTCTTGTTCCAAATTGAACCCGATAAGGAAGCTAAGCGCGACCCATCCTAATGAACATAATTGTGACGTCCTGCACGTAAAATAAACCGCTGTTTTGTTACGTTCTCGGAAATGGACAGTCACAGTGTGCACATATTGACACTGACGTAAGGTTTGTGCTGGGCAGGAAGGTTTGTCTGAGCTGCTCGCATGCCGTATCAGTTCTGTTCCGGTGTTGAGCACGACAATATTTCCGTTGGAAACTGAATCCCTTACCACATGACTCATGGAAGCAACTTCCGGATAATGAACGGCGCAATTTAAAAATACTGACATGTAAGTTTTGAAAATGTGGAACAAGTTCCTTTTCAAAGAATGGTGATCAGAAAGCCCCGGCACTGAATGTCTTACACATAGATCAGTAAATGAGAGGGGAATCGAATAAATGGCGTGCTTGAAAACAACTGCTGGATTCACAATTGTGGGCCTGCTAGACAAGTATCGTAGCAGATACGTCGTTTCGAAGGATGCCTATATAGAACACATTTGTGATACATAGAATTAGGGTCTGTTTATTCAGAGTCCATGGGAAACGCGGGAAGACATTTCTAAGAGCATTTGGAGATAAAACTTCTACCATTCATTTTTTAATTGTTTACATATTTGTCCTTTGTAGAAGAAACATAAAAAGATATACAAAACTATCAATTTTACCTTTTATCGGCCAACCCTAAGGAAATAAAAAAGCTTGAACGTATATGAGCATACAATATTGAGGACAAACTTTAGACCTAAGGGAGAAAGAATAACATGAGAAAGGAGATGACAGCATAATTAGAAGTTGCATAATTTACGTTCTAGAGCTATGAAATCGAAGCAGATGAGGGGAACAGAACAATTAACTTGCACAAAGAATACGAGTTAGGAATACACAATTTCTCTTAATAAATCTTGAATATATATATATATATATATATGTGTGTGTGTGTGTGTGTGTGTGTGTGTGGAAACGTAATATATGTACCTGTACGACAATGGATCTCAAACAAATAGGACGTAATCATGCGAAGTGGATTGGACTGGCCCAGAAAATGATTTAGTAGGTGGTTCTTGTGAAAATGTTGATGAACTTTGCGATCCCATAAATTGCGAAGAATTTCTTGACCAGCTGAGCGACTATCAGCTTCTGAAAACGCAGTCCCCTTCATGGAATTGAATTGATTGATTTTCTTCCTGCCAGTATAAAAGAAACACAAACACATTATAAATTGGTAATTACAATTAATTACAAGGAAAGTAATAAAGTTTTAGTGAAACCTTAGGTCTCCCTAATTATCACATAACAATGTGGGAAAGCAATTGCCTGCTGGTTCTACCGGACAGAGAAACCGTGGTTCAGCGAACGGACGAGTGTTACATCATTCAGCAGCGCGGAACACTGGAAGAGGATTCGTGTTAAGTCTCAATTGCAAACAAAAATCCCAAAGACAATGTAGAAGAACAGCACAGGTCACGTGTTACAGATATATAGCAAGGTTTAGATCATCATTAACTCATTTCATGAAGCAGAGACCTTCTTCAAACGCTCAAAAAGTTGGTTCCTTGCATCTCATACAACCCAAAGTTCAATCATCACGTTCACGTAATTCTGTCACTGGAACCCCATCCAGAGTTGGTGAAATGCGGTTCATATCCTCATACCGCATTTATTTAAGATTAATTCTAATATTATCCTCCCATTCATGCACATATTTTACGGAGGGTGCTCAATGCACTTGGCAAAGCAACTACGAGGTAGGAAGTTAATGGTTCGATTCCCGGACGAATCAGTGCGCTTCTCGCCACTCTCACGTCCATGTCGACTCTGGGACTCCTACATCTTCCTACTAAATGTATACGTCGAGGTCTCTTTAGCCAGGGAGCAAAGCCGTCAGAGCGTAAGCCTGACCATTGAACTCCACATACTACCGAGGTTAGGAGTTTGTACTGTACTGCTGCAGCCCCTTTCTGTGTCACTGTAGGGCGGTGTGTTGGCTCAAGAACACTCGTAGTTTTATTTAATTTCTAACATGGCGGTTAGTAATTTCAATAGGCTAATGCAGTGATGCTCAAAACTATCCTTACATGTGTCTCCTTCTATGTGCTAAAAACACAATTTGCCACACAGTGAAACGTACACAATGAAAACAGTATATTTTTGCAACTTCGTATCCAATAATAATGTGAGTTCAGGTATTTAAAAAACCAGGAGTTTCTAAAAAAAAATATGAGAATATTACCAGCATTATCGAGTGTTTCTGTCCTGTCGAAAGTTTAAATTCAAAATTCTGGTTGCATATTTAGCGGCGATAGCATAATTTATTTAAGTTGACGTGCCTTCTTTAAATCGATTTATTAAGTATAAAGCAACATTTTCGGTAAAATTATATTTAATGTATTACGCTGAGGCTTCTGCCAAAGAGAGGGAAACAATAAGCGTCAAATACTAAAATTTGCTTATAAAATGCATTGTCTTGAAGATACATTCACGTGATCTTTTACGGTCACGGTGTACTAGACATCGCATGTGCACCACTTGTTGATTATCGCTGGGCCAAGCAAAATATCAGAAAAACTATACGGCAGTATTCCAAGACTTCATGGCGTAAACACCTTTAAATAAGAATGGGTGTGCCTTGCCCTGCCCCCTCACACGAATGTCTGCCTTCTCTGGGTGACGACAGGGTATATGCCAGTACAGGAATTACCCTCTTAAACCCTTCCTAACTTTTCATTCTTATTAAAATCGTACTGAATAAAAGACTAAGCGTGCTCAGTTGGCAGTCCCTTAAGACCGTTGGAAGTTTTTGTACAGACCAGCTGGAACTTGTTTTGACGATACTGGGACGACTGAAAACATGTTTTGTTATATACCTGACTGACGAGCGTGAGCTGAACTCAAAAGACGTGTGCGAGTTGTCTCGTGAATGTAGCGTGTTATTCGGAAAACCTGCAGAGTATGTGAAAAATTTTAAGATTAGAACAATGAAAGTATCTGCCTTCCTTGTTGCTCCTCGATTTTCCAAAAATCATCATTTTTTCCCCCGGAAGATCCCCAGCATTTGCATGTTCATCTTTTGAGTTTGAAGACTAAAATGAATAGACAGCATACATAAAAATTCACTCTTACAGTACAAGGCAGAGATTATATTGCGATGCCATTAGAAGTACAAATCAACGAATGCTGTATAGGGAAAGAATCACTGTTTGTTCTGAGAATCGTGGGCCGGGTAGCGTAGTCTGTATAGCGACTGGCTACGGGCTGGACGGTCCGGGGATCGAATCCCGGTGGGAGGCGAGATTTTCCGCACCTGTCCAGACCGGCCCTGGGGTCCACCCAACCTCCTGTAAAATGGGTACCGGATCTTTTCCAGGGGTAAAGAGTGGCCGGGGCGAGACGCTGACCCCTCACTCCCTTCTAGTGCCGTGGTCAAGAAAGAGTAGAGCTATACCTCTACTCCCCCTATGGGCCGTACGGCCTGTACAGAGCCTCAGTGCCTGTACAAGGGTGCACTTTACCTTACCTTTAACTTATTCTGAGAATCATATGGAACATAAAAACACTTTGTGGACAAAATGCTGAATTTCTGGATGTCATTCATACCGGTGCTGAAATAGTCGCTGAAGTTTATTGAATTAGCAATCTTTGGGTGTTTTAGATGCCATACGAGATATGGAAGATGTTTTGTGACTAGGGTAATAAGCTATAGATTCCAACAAAAGGCGGCGATCTTTTTGAATGCAGAGCGTCTATCAGCTACGCAGAAGCTCGATGCTCTATAAAGTTAGTTAATATAATACGCTTATTACAAATATTATTACTGATTAAATCAGAATAATTTAGGAGCAGGACTTGAAACGGAAGCAGAAGAATGTAAACTGTTGGCTGCAAAAACCTCAGTGGAAGTGATAACTTGGAAAATCTAATGTATGTGCTTAAATTTTTCTGCGAGTTAAAAAAAAAAAAACACTACGAAAAGCGACAATTGGATTTTCACGTCCGAATGTATCAGCGCAGCTCCCACTGGCCGGATTTTCGCGAAATTTGGTATTGGGGACTCTTACTAAATTATGTCCATAAAACTTAAGTTTGTTTAAAAACAGACGACAAAAAATGACACATTGCATGAATAACTGCCTACCCGTATAATAACTCGCCTTTTACGAGATAAATACCCAAAACAGATAACAATCTAAGGACAATATGGCTCCACACAGGTGCAATTAGTATGCCAGATAACTTGGGCAAAAGTAGTAACACAGTCATAATATTTAAAACTTATTGTCGTGTGCGGCCTACTTATTGCGATTACGTACATGGTGTCACATAAATGCGACGTGTCGTGGCGTGACCAATAACCCAGTGATGTAGTCTTCAGTATTATTACGTCACACTTCTATGCATTTAATAATTTTCTATTTCATACGACGTACGTACATGATGTATCATTAAGGAAAACAAAGACATGATATCATAATGTTAAAAAATCCAGAAATATGAAATTTGGCATGTGCAGTACACAAAATACACGTACAAAATGCATAAGAAGTACTATTTTCAAGCCAGCAATTAGAAAATATTTCGATGTGGTGAAATGCTGACATTAGGTGACACGGAAAAAATTAACACAGACAAAATCAACTTGGACACAAAACAATAAGCTATTCAAATGTATAAAAACAGACTCCACTAACCTAATAATATTCTGCAATATATTCATATCTGTAAACAAAAACAAAATAGTCCACCCACTATACATTACATGCATATTTTCCATAAATGATAACAACATTATAACACAACCTACGATCAGGTAATACCAAAAAGTATTTATAAATTAGCTTGTATTTCTGATTACGGACCTATTGACAGAGACCTCTATAGACCGTACCACTTTCTAAAGGTGTGTAGTTGAAACCAATAAAATGAAGAGTCACTAAAAAACATTCCAAATGTAATTTTATAACAAGTAGGAGCTATGAAAGCTTTTCTGAAGAAATCACTACCTAGTTATGGTGGTACTATTCCATGCCTCCAAAGCACTCCCATCGACTTCTCAATAGAAGGCGTGTTAAAGATAGAGGGTGCTAGAAGTAACAATAGGTGATCAGAACAATTGAATCCGGAAGACCTTAGCAACCACAGACCATGACTTAGACTCGCTGAGCTCTTGGCTGAAAGAACACATTGAGGTTATGTTGCATTTTGTCTACCTTGTAAATTGCTTGCAGATTGCATCTTATACTGGAAACAACAAGTTCTAAGAAGAGTCTATGACATACACAGACCTTTAACTCTTAAAGCACAGTGGTGCCTATATATACCAACTGCATTTGACGTTAAAAACCTATACACTTTCTATAGATGTTTCGTATAATTATCAGAATAAACAGCAATTATTTCCCCACATATCATTAACCGCTTAATATTTGTAGAAGCGGTAGAAACTGGCTGTGTAAATAGTATTTATAAGAACTTCATGCGTCATAGGTTAAGTACTTCCAGCAGTATACATTTCACAGAAAAACTTGTTTTACGCGGGGTCATTCTTTTATTTTCTCCTCGAACTTGGCAACTTTATGGCTTAGGAACCTTAGGCCTACATCCGTCGGGACATCCCGTGACAGCTGCTGTGTTAAGGGCAGGCATAAGAGGGTAAAGGTAAAGCAATCCCATTATAAGTCTCGGCAGGCCCTGAGGGCTCAATGACGTGAGGCTCCCAGATTTCCAGACAATCGGCACATGAAGGTGGTAAGGTTGTCAGCCCTACGCACCGGCCGCCTTTACCCTTCAGGAAATATTCCTGGCACTATGGGCCCGGAGTCCACTCCGGGCCCATAGTGCGGCCGGAAGGATTATGTCAATGAAAATTTCCAACGACACCATCGGGAATCGAACCCGCGACCTTCCGGTTTCTAGCGCAGTGCCTCAACCAACTGCGCCAAGGCATACGAGGGACGTTCTGTATAACCTAAGTACAGCTACGTCAAGTTGAACACCAACAGTGTATTCATCCGTAACGCGAATAAAGACACCAAATGTCTGATTCCACAAATTACTTAATTTGAAGACAGTTTGAAACATAGATGTTTGGAAGCAACAATTACAACAACTAAAATATCGTTAAGTACATACTACAAAAGCAACTTCAGTCTACAGCTACGTCTCTGCCCCACTTCATACACGCGTACGTGAATATGTTATGTTAGTAGGGTTAAAATTTGACCCAGCGCATATATTCTACTTAAGTTTGTATCCTTTCTTTTGAAAGTCACACTATGGAGGAGATGTACAATACATACAGTTTTATGCCCTATCGAGTGACTCGAAAATGCCAGCATTTCTCACAACCCACATGGTCGGCCCCTGTGTCAGAATTAGAGGCAGGGGCAGGACTTCTTTCTTCGCCACTGCGTCCATATTGGTTTTGGGGCCCATTCAGCGTCCTCTCCAGCAGGTACCTATGGTTTCTTTTCCAGTGGTGAAGTAGCCGGAGTACCAATATACGTGTACCATTCTCTACATGTCTTCGACACGTTGTGCTTAAATTCTGGAAACCTTTGCGTTTTCTTTTGTCTGGAACGTTCTGGTAACGATTCTAAGCACTACAAAGCCTTTCAAAGAGAGCAGAAAAAGCTGATATGTCAAAGGTTAACGTCGGTACTAATTTCCACTTAACGTGGCTGATAGAAAGTACACTGGGCCTATTTTTGTTTTCGGCTATTACACGTGCACGCGTGAATCCTACCAAATGCGTCCAGTTAAACCAATGAGCAAAACAATCCGAAGGAAAGTTTACGCCAAATGCATCGAGATAGTTATTCTGGAGGCCACGTTCAACAGACCCGAACCCGGTACTTTCTTTTATTCGCGTGGTCCTGTAGATGTGTATCCGGGTCAGGCAGCAAGAGCAAACTAAAAGCAGAGACAGGGGGAAAACGTGAAAATTGCTTATCTGCCGGTCTCTGCAATTCGCAGTTTTTGCAGAACCCCAAATTTCATAGCTGTTTTCACAACACCCGCTATTCGACTTTCAATCCAATGTGCACCTTCGCACCGTGTCTGAGGTTTACTTTAATAGTATCCCATGTTCTTAAAACGAACTTTCTTTTCACGAGGGATTTGAGCTTCTCACAGTATTAATGGTGAATAACTAAGTCTTGTGGGATATTATGTAGTGTTGACTGCTAAATACATGACTTAGAGTACAAACCACTGAAGATGGAGGCGTCACGCTCCTCCGAAACGCTGGCAACTATTTATCAGTGGAAATGGCGTCACATCCCAGAAGACCCGAGTCTTTTCTCTTCATGTTTTCGACCAAAATTTCTTATTCGTCTCACTTTGCAAAAGCGTATGACCTCAATATTTCTGAATTCAATTACGCCGTCTCTTTTTCTTCAGTCATTCTTTCTTTATTCTCTTCAATTTTTCTTGTAACCTCCTCCCTCTCTTTCCTCTAGCTTCCTTTCATTCTGCCTGCTTCTTCTCGTGTTTGTCTCTTCCTACTTCCCGCCTCTCTTGCTACCTCTATTTCTTCCCCTCTGTCAACCTTTCTTTATTTTCTTCTGACTTACTGTTTTCTTTCGATGCAGTGGATTCTGTAACCCTAATATGTAGCGGTCGGCACTACAAAGAACTGTCATGATGAAGATAAAGTGCAAGGGTTTACAGGATGAGACATTATCACTGCACATTTCGAAACTTGACTGACATTCAGATCAGTGTTGTGTGTATGAGTACAATCCATCGATCCACGGACCTCATACATGCATATTCTCCTTGAACAGAAAGGCGGAGTCCAAGTTTTTCTTGTTCTCTTCTACTCTAAAAGGTATGAAATAAGTAGCCCAAATCATCTGCTACGAATGTCTGACACAGCTGGTGTAAACAGTTGTTTAGAAATACGGAATCCTTGGCGTGGGATTCCTTTGTCCGTTAGGTTAAACAAATATACTTTTCTTTATCTCGTATATAATCTACGCCACTCTCTGAACATCATGAAGGAAACTTCCCATTGGCTTTCCAAGACTTCCTTCCACACACAAACACTTGGATAAACAGAAGTCAATCCCTTCAGAAAAACTAGAAAAACACTCTCTTTCAATACCCGCACCGTATCCAGGAAATGTGTCTTGAGAATGGAATGACGCACAAGTTAAACCCTTATAAATATAAACAATATAGTGAAACACAGCTCAATTAATGATTTTATTAAGGTGTATTTCTTACATTGTTTCTTTGAACGACATGTTTCGGCCCTAGTTATGAGTCATCTTCAGGTTGATTACTTTTCTTAGTAAGGTAAAAGTTTAACTAAACAATGTAAGAAATACACCTTAATAAAATCATTGAGTTCTGTTTGACTATATACTTACTTACTTACTCCATGGTGCAGAGTCCTTCTCGAGAAGCTAACTGGTTTGCAGCTAATCAAGAAATTCCCCGCATTTCACGGAACCCGAAGGTTCATTACCGCACTCACATACGTCCGCCACCTGTCTCTATCCTGGACCAGCCCAATCCAGTCCATATACCCACAACCCACCTGGAGATCCATCCTAATATTATCCACCCATCTACGCCTAGGTCTCCCCAGTGGTCTCTTTCCCTCCGGTTTCCCCACCAAGATCCTATACACCCCCTCTCCTCACCCATACGCGCCATGTGTCCAGCCCATCTCATTCTTCTCGATTTTATCACCCGCACAATATTGGGTGAGTAGTACAAATCATTTAGCTCCTCGTTATGCAATCTCCTCCATTCCCCCGTTACCTCGTCCTTAATAGGTCCAAATATTCTCCTCAACACCCTGTTCTCAAACACC
>Ga0123355_10014864_pt1 | contig 12191 bp, 9 predicted proteins | sample TergutEmb28metaG_3_FD_89872 | JGI IMG/M metagenome (GOLD analysis project Ga0123355, IMG submission 89872) | Embiratermes neotenicus P1 segment gut microbial communities from Petit-Saut dam, French Guiana - Emb289 P1 | ecosystem: Host-associated > Arthropoda: Insects > Digestive system > Gut ...
GGTATTATGATCGATTCCTTCCACTCTTCAGGCAGTTTCTCCTTCTTCAAAATAGAAGTAATAAGTTTATGAATCTCCAAGCAAATTGTTCTACCCCCTGCTTTAAACAGTTCTGCCGGTATTTCATCAATACCTGGCGATTTGTGACTTTTTAGCTTATCGATGGCCAGCTCAACCTCAGTGGCACTTGGCTCAGGTACTAGTGGTTCTGCTGTGTGTACTTCTGCCCGCCCAACGTCCTTAACCCCATGCACATTGAATAGCTGGGAGAAATAGTTCCTCCACCTAGCCACAATACTGTGGGAATCTGCCACCAACTCACCTTTCCCATCCTTCACTATATTACATCTAGGCTGGTACCCCTACTTAAAGTCACTGATGCCCCTATACAAGTCCCTAATGTTTTGGATCTTACTGTTAGTTTCAAGTTCCTCAATTTTAGCTCTCAGATACGCCTTCTTTTTGTCTCTGAAATGTCTGCTAACTTCACGTCTTACATTGTTCAGAATATCTACACTGCTTTGGTAACAAATCGCGCAACGTAATCGTATCACACAATGCAACCACCTTAAATGAACGTCACTAAGTTCTGCTTTGTGCAACATTAAAGATGTGAATATCTTGCCCATACCGTATGTATGTATATCGGTTTCACATCGTTGCTGTACGTTATCCGACACCTAGACTCTATACCGTACTGAGGCCAATACGTTTTCTGCTAACCCTACCATATTACTTACGATCATAGATCAGCTTACGGCTGACGAGCTACTGCCTTTGACAACACTTACACACGTTTCCGACCGCAGCGTCGCACGTGGATGCGCATGCTCCGTTGCACACTTCGGTGGTTTATAATCTGGGCAAACAAAAAAATACATCCTTGATGAAATAAAAAAGAGAAGATAACTCTTATCTCAGGGGAATGTGGTGAGAGAATGGGCGGTTGCGCTGGAATCGACTCAGAAGTATATTAGGTGGTGAACTTTGAGAAATATCGAAGTTATGTATTCATATTACTGGCAAGGTTGTCATATGAGTAAGAGGGTGGTACTATCACTTTTCAAAAACATTTATGAAGTTCGCCGTAAACATATTTAAGTAAATGGGAAGCATATTAAAGAACTATCGTTTGTACTGTGTGTGAAGAAACTGCTCTCTTTATTGCCTTGCTACTTCAGTTAATCACTCTTTTGCTGCTAGTTGTCTGTGACGATGCCAATCTAACTGTATTCAGTACTATATGATGATATAAGATATTTGGCGTAGTTCTATAAATTATATGCAGAATCCACACGTGCCAAACCCAATTCTGTATTTCAGAGAAGCTGTTACAGTACTAAATGTTTCCTGGAAACCCCGGCAGTAAATGAAAGCGAGTTTTATATGACAATATTCCGCAGGAAGCTGCCTCTACACGTCATAATATATAAATCTCGGTAATAACATTAATAACATTGTACATTACGCAAGTTATGACAGACTATTTAATTTCCCACTATCCATAAATGTAAAATTTCTAACAAAAACTTGTTTCTTACCGTAAATATTAAGTATTAGCTGGTGTCGTACAGTTTTATATTCAAATTTGAAATTGCCGGCGTCTGTATTTTGTTCCAGCTATCATCACCTGCACCGAGTTCGACAGCTGTTTCTGTTCTACAACATGGCTTCCACAACAATCTAATTCTGTACGAGAAATGCGCAGAGATGAACAAGGAGGTTAGGCTTACGCCTACTGATTCTGTGTACACAGTTAAACCATTAGAGCTAAGAAAGTACGTACAGAAGTTTGTTGAAATAGTTACTATTGACGGCGAGAAACTTTTGGGTACCGTGTATACCATTGATCCAGTTTCAGAAAGGTAATTAAATATTGTTCGTTAGATGTATTTCATAATTGTGATAAACGTATTTTGTTGGCCTGTAGTATGCATCACATGGAAGTGCTTTCATGTGTTTGTAATAGTTCTTAAGTTTACGCTCAGGGCGGTGATTTCTCATGTATATTGTTTGCATATATTTTAACACCCATTTTTGTTTCAGTGTTGTGCTTGTAACACAGAAGAATGGTAACACCTGTATGGATATTGTGATGGGACATGCTGTTAAATCTCTTGTCATAAGTTCGTCTAATGTTTGCACTGACCAGGAAGAAATTTTCCCTTCAGTGTCTGTTAATATCAATAAAGAAGAAGCAGAGGCAAGGAAGAAAAAAATAAGAAGTTGGTTGTGTAAGAACAGGATCCCAGTTGAAGAAAATGGTGAACTTCTAATAGTTAAAGACGCTTTACAAATTTATCCTCCATATGGCAAGGATCAGTGTTTGAGTGGAAATGAAATTATTTTAGGAAGAGTTCAAGATCTTATTGCTACAATGCCTGATAGTATAGACATGTAACAGCAGAAACCTTCAAAATGTTCGAAGTGCCACCAGATTTAACTGAACATTATTGAATCGTAATTTCACATGATGGTTATTTCTCCTACTGGACGCTCTTCATTGATGTTAAATTCAGTGTACTCCATGGATAATGGGAATGTCCTAAATCATTCTTTAATTTTTGTGTTAGATATTTCCACAAGTGTGCAAGGCTGTTTTAAAGGAAAGGATTTGTATGTGTGGTATGGGGCTGTTAGCTGTGTATATTGAATGGTGTAAGAAACTTCCTGAGTTCCATTTTTTTCTGGTGTTGCTCTCATTTACCATTCCCTTTGAGTTGGAGACAGAGAAGAATGGTACAGAATCGTCATATTTCATCTGGTACTTTGAACATTTTTATAGACGTGTAGTAACAGAATTTATGGATCCCACAGAAGGGACATCTGTATTGCACAGTTCTGCAAATAGGGGAGGGGAGTATGCGTTGCCAGATATAACATCAGCCCCTGCTCTGCCACCCCGAAAAGTCTCCCGGTCACAGCCTCATTCAGATGAAGTTGAATTAGAGGCAGAAAGGAAAGAGAGACCTGACAGCATGCCAGCTCCAGCATTGCCTCCACGGAAGGTCTCGTGCACACATCCTGCACCAACTGTTGAAATGGAAACAGACAAAGATAAGAATATTAATGAGTTGCCCCTGTCACTTCAAGAAGCAGAATGGTACTGGGGTGACATTACACGGGAGGAAGTGAATGAAAAATTAATGGATACACCAGATGGCACATTTCTGGTACGCAATGCATCCAGCAAAGGTGGCGAATATACGTTAACACTTCGTAGGGGTGGGACAAATAAACTGATTAAAATCAGTCACCGTAATGGCAGATATGGTTTCTCTGAACCATTCAAATTTGGTTCTGTGGTGGAGCTTGTAAACCATTATCGAACCACATCTCTCTCACAATACAATAAAACGCTAGACATTAAGCTCCTGCACCCAGTGTCACGACTTCAACAAGATGATGAGATCTCAAGTATGACAGATGTCAGCAATGTGGCACAGAAACTGGTGGAAATACACAAGGAGCTCATGGCCAAGACTAGGATGTATGATGAATGCTATGAAGATTTCTCGCGTTCATCACAAGAGATCCAGCTGAAACATCAAGCCTTAGATGCCTTCAGAGAAGCTGTGGCTATGTTTGAGGACCAGATTCGGATTCAAGAGAAGTATCAGCGTGAGGCACAGCCTCATGAAATTAAGAGTTTGGAAGACAATGCAGAGATGCTAAAGCAGCGCCTTATATGCTTACAGGAGAGTCGCAGACAGTTAGAAGAAAACTTGAAGCAGGAAAGAGCTTACAACCGCACCCTGGAACGTGAGATGCACTCTCTCAAACCTGATATTATTCAGCTATTCAAGCAGAGAGAACGACACCAGGCATGGCTGAAGTCACGGGGAGTGAAGCATCATCGCATCTCCCAGTTTTTGGCGACAGATGGTTCAACTCCATGGGCATTCAATGACCTGAACCAAGATGATGAAGATCTGGACAACCTGCCACATCAAGATGAGACAACGTGGCTTCTACAAGCTTGTTCACGCACAGACGCAGAACGTTTGCTATTTGGTCAACCTGATGGCACATTTTTGGTTCGTCCGAGTCGCACAGGACAGTATGCACTTTCCATATCTTGCAATGGGACCACGAACCATTGCATTATTTATAAAACGGAACGTGGGTATGGGTTTGCTGAACCTTACAACATATATGAATCACTCAAGTTACTAGTGCTTCATTATGCACAAAATTCCCTGGAGGAGCACAATGATTCCCTTACTACAACATTAGCATACCCAGTGTTTGCTCAAGTATATACACAGGAGGTGACTCAAACGGCTAGAAAGTTGGGATATGCGATGAACTTTGTTTAGAAGTTACAGATTATTTTATGTTTGGTTGACCAGTTAAAGAACCAGGCTGTAGTTGCAGCCGGCAGTGGTACTGACCAATTAATGAAAATCATTGCACAGTAATTCCGTTGGTCGGAGCTTGTTTGCTCCTTTGCGTTTATTAATTAGGAATGACTCAGTCACCGTTTTCTGAGGTACATATTTTTATACAATTGTGGGGCCTAGGTTTTAATAAAGATACTTTTTTTTTTTTTAAATGTGCCCCTTAGGGCTTGTAAGTAACAATTATACACAATGGTCAAACAGTTTTTGTGTTGCAAGATAACATTTGAGTTACATTTTAAAGGATTCAGAACTGACTGGAATTGTTTTTAGGTGTGTTATGGTCTGCTGTAGAGTCACAGTTGCAGCATTTCACTGGAGAGATTGCAAAAATCCAGAAGAAACTGGTATATTGTGGTCTTCTGGGTTGGACCACTGTATACTCTGGTACTGCTTCCATTACCCCAACGACAGGGACAGAACATTCATCTGGTGCATCAGTACTTGCAAACTGTGTGGCGATGCATCCCAGAAAACCACAATATGAATTATCGGATGTTATGCAGAAAATTTAATGCCAGTCATCACATTCATTTTGACAGATAATTTGCTGGATTTGCACAGAAGTAATAATATTGGCATACAAAAGGATCTGCCACTGTGCATTTTTAAAAACATTTACTCTATTCCCATAGGAGTGCCACAGTTCAGGAATGACTTCCTTGTTCCGTTGGAGTTATGGAAACAACCAAAAATGCTTTGGTATATCATATTTGTGCTTTCTGACCACTTCTTTATGTGCTTGCAATTCATGATTATCTTCTCAGTTGGTTTGATAATATATAATCTAATCAGTCAGTCAAGCCCATGTCTTTCATTCATTTCCTGCCATACCATATGAATGTGAGTATGGACTGGTAAATACTTGAACAGAAAATGGTATTTCTAAAATTAATTAGATTTAATATTATTGCAGGTTAAATCACAGTAATCCATATTTCTGCCAAAACTAACCACTGACCTCCTGGTGCTGAGGTTAAGAATAAGTGGACCTGTACCTTTGCTCCCTCTGTATGCCTTCATAATGTGCACAAGGGACAGCTTTACCCCATACTAATGTATCACTGTAGCAAGGGAAAACTGCGTGACATTTTTGTTTGTTGATTTTGTGTTATTTGTTCCCCAAATGACAGAAGGAAGTGGCAAGTTATTTCTCATTACAGGATTATTTAATTGTAATTCTGGGATGTGATGCTGTGAGGTTTGGTACTGTTTGCCAAACTACATGATATCACATGCCAGAAGATGACTGTCATCCTTACATCCTGTGTCAAAATTTGAATTGCAATATGTAAAAATAATGATGTAATTTCTCACTTTGAGTGACAGGCAGTCAGGAAATACGTGGAGCATTCAGAGCACATGTGGAAAAGTTAATTTGCATTATTTAGTGTCAAAGTAGAAACATGGTTAACAGTTGCTTCAGTGGCACTGCAAAGTGTTGCTGTTGACAGGCTACTGGTTCATCTATGGACTTCTTTCATCATTAGTGACAAGTATATTAAACATGCACATCTGTAATTTCCAAACTTGCACCACATGTTTTCTGAATGCTGTGTATGATGACTCTATAACACCAAATGTTGTAGGACATGGTTTTCAGAAGTGGGCAGGTATTAGGAAATTATGATGGATTTATAAGCAATAAAAATATAAAGGTAACATAAAATATGTGAAATTAATGTTTTTATATTTGTGTTATCACTTTGTGGTTGAAGTGTGTACTGTAACTGATGATATTGGCCAGGGCATGCATGTTTGTGCAGTACAGGATTCAAGGTCATAAGTACACAAAGATGTCCCATCGATCATATCCCTCCACATCTGCCTGCAGCTGTTGTGCCTTATCCTACAGCATAGCCCCTAGTCACCCAGCTGTTCTCTTGACAGGCATGTTCACAGTAATAGCCTTCACCACGTCGAGCGCTCTTGATAGGTTGGCATTGGCCATGGAGGCTGGAGGGGGACATAGCAGTGGCAGGAACAGGAAAGTCTTTAACTGTCATTCCCCACAATACATGAGCTCTTTCTGTGGCCTGGGTATAGGTATTTTGACAGGAAAAGGAAAAATACCCCGATCTTTAGAATTGTGCATTCAGGGTCAGAAATGGGTGTAATTAACAAATTCGTTATTCCAAAAATGGAAGTTACTTATACATTTATTTTGGATACCTCGTCTTTGCTTTAATTCTTTGTCATTGACAGGGAAAGACTTGGTGTGGTGACCTACTACTTAAATGCCTTCAGCACACAACCACAAGATGCTATTATCTCACTTAATGAAATTTTGTGTTCTACTTATGCCTGCTAGGTCTGAGCCAAGAAAATTAAATTCAAGCAAATTAAACTAATTCTGTTCTAACTTAACTCATCCCTAAATTTAGATTCATTGGAGAAATAAGAAAGTGGAACAAATATTAAAATATGTTACCTTTGCTAGTACAACTTGGGATATCTGCCTTTAAGTGTGTCTGAACGTAGATGTTCCAAATATAAAAATGTGTTTTACTTTGCTGTTGCAACTTAATGTGTCTAGTCTGGCAGTAATTGTGTTTGAATCTTCCATCACTATTAAGAATAACTTCATGAAACAGCTACACACTGCAGTTTGTTAATGACACCTCCATGCTGGTTGCATATCACATATCTCTATGGGCATTGCATTCTGTAAGAATTTAATCACTATGTTGGACGCTGAATATTTATACATAAATGGGAGTAGATCACACTATCTGCTGAACTGAACAGCCAATTTATCTTTTCAGTGATTAAGGGTACCGAAAAAGTTACTCCACCACATAATTTGGAAATAACATGGAAAGATTTTGTTCTGTAATTCCCATAACAGGTCAGCTGAACCTCATACCCAAGAAGGCTAAGATATTAATTTTTCAGGAGAAATTAATTTTTGTTAATTCACATATACAAATGCCATAGAATGATGTTCACCCAGCCTCTTGTTAATATTACATTGTGCAAATCTTTATTATATCTGTCCTCATTTAATTACAGAAGTTATTGCCAGGGATGTGTGTGGCATGATGTTAAGAAGGGAGGTCACTGTGTGCTTGCTGTTTGTCCACATATGCAAGCACCCCTTTTACCATAGTGTCAGTGTTTTAAGTGCCACTTGAATTCAGCATATCGATATTAATTTCTAGATACTCTACATTTTCAAATATTTTACATATCTGAAATAATTTAATTTTTTGCTCTTTCAACATTTAAGTGTCTCAGACTTAAACAAAAGACCTTCAGGATACCATGTTCTGTGCAGCATCTCAAACAACAGAGTTAAGTGTTAGTTTTGAAAGAGAATGTTATTACTGTGCCAGTCCCCCTAAACACTCTGTATGTTGTTTACCAGAGCTTGCACTTATTCATTAACTTTTTGTACAAAAAGTTTGCTAAGGGGTCAGGAACAAGACTCAGCTAAAGATTGGACATCTCATGGAATCGTATTTAGATTCCTAGCATAGGCAAGAGTTTTTCATTTAAAAATGTCCAGACAAAATCTGGGGCCCAACTAGCCTCCTATTCAGTGGGTACCTAGGGCTGTTTCCTGGGCATAAAGCAGCTGGGGTGTGAAGTTGACCACTCAACTTCATCCGGTGCTGAGGTTAAGAATGAGGGGAGCCATACCTCCACACCTTCATATGCCTTTGTGGCATATACAGCAACTCTAAACATTGGAATGAAAAGCTGAGAAGCTACTGTTCCTTACCCAGTGATGTATCAGGTTCTGTGTTACAATTAAACAGTCCCACCATGTGGAATTGCACATTGTGCATTATGGACTGAACTGTTGTATTATTTGCGGTTCTATGACATGACAGTCTTGAGAGCGAGTTACACAGCAAAGAGGTAATAGCTGGAAATGAATATTGAGAATGCCATTCAGTTTTAAGGTAAAATTATTGTTGTTGTTGTTGTTGTTGTTATGTATGGAAAGATTCAGTAATGCAGTGTCAAAATTCTCATGATAACGGTGAATGTGGGTGACACACACTTGATTGGCACAGTTTTTTTTTTAATTCACTAACAGTGGAAGTGTTGTATAACTCTGTATCCCTCTAGAAATAGGTGCTGTATTTACTGGTACATAAGACACATTTTTCTTGGAAAATGTCTAAGTCTGTGTGCATTTTATACCTTAAAATCATGAGTTTTTTTCTCCCTGAAATTTTCACTTTAATATCTGGGTGTGTCTTACTGTTGTGCACCTTACTTTCTGGAAAGTATACAGACATTTTATCATGACTAATCTGCCAATCACAGGCAAGGTTTAAAGATAAATCCTTCCTGCACCTGCAACTACTTGCAGTTATTAAATATCACAGATGAGCAATGTTGTTTTTTATATCCATCATTCCTGTGCTTAGGTAAGGAAATCTTTTCTTGAAGTCACTTTTTTGAAACAAGAAAAAAAAGTTGTACTTGAAGCCAGCTACAAAGCACTAATTTTTCTGGTGAAAGATCTCTCTTCAACAACTGTACCCTGCATGATTTCAGTCCACTACATAATGTGATTTAATATTATCCTACCACCCAGGTTTAGATCTCCAGAGTCAGTCTTTCCCACAGACTTTATTACCAAAATTCTATACACATTTTTGGTTTACCCATGCCTATTACATGTCCTGCACATTAGCCTTCTTTATTTAGCGTATATTATGGGAATATGGCGTTTTAAATCCCCAGGTTCTATAGGGCTAACATTTGCATTTTAACTCGGGTAGAAGAAGAATTATGTATATGAGTTTTCCCCTTATCCTAGCAAAGGCATTTGTTTGGGTTCTCTGTGTACAAAATCTGTAAACCCTGCTACCTACATTACAAGTTCCACATCCTCAGCATGTTTATTTCTAACTGTTGGAAACTGAAAAAAAATGTGTCATTGGGCTGGGATGCAGTGTCATGAAGCCTGGACCAGGTTTCATTGGAGAACTGGTTCAGAAACTGGATTTGAGGGTAAATGGACAGCATGAGCTCATAAGCTTGTGTTTTGTTAAAGAAGGGAAGGTGGGGTAACAGTAGTTTGAATATTATTTAAATCTGTAGTGTTGGAGAACAGACATCTTCTGACCCATATATCACGTGATCACTGGGTTACATGTTTCTGTATTGTCTAAACAAAAATTAATATGTACTATTGGCTTTGGCAAGTAACTTCAAGGCTGGGTGTTTAAACAAGATACACAGTTATGTGTGTTCTAGTTGTCAGATTTCAAGATGGGAAGGTAGTTACAATGCTAGCAGGTTTTGGTAATGTGGAACATGAATCAGTGCCATCCAACTTGTGGTCTTACAGATACAAATCTAAACAGAATATTTAAAATAACAGGCTGCCAGATCATTGCAACACAATGAAGGACTTCTGTGTCAGTTCCCTCACCCTGCAACATTACCTGACAGTACATATCAGTAAGTTTTGATGGTGTAACTGATACATCTCAGATCCTGTATTGAATTTGGGCCAGCAAAGATATGGACTATAAAATTATGGGTTTAAAAAATGAAATGATACATTCATACTATTCATAACAACGTTTCTGTCCTTGGATGATTAAATTAAAATAGATACTAATTTCTTCCCTGTATCCACTTAACTGTTTGACATGGAATTATATTATTTTCACTTCCATACACACTGTCCCATTTGCTCAGAGATTTTGAAAATTTTACAATGTGAAACAACTGTTAAATCTTAATAGTCATCCTAGGGATATTGTACACTGCCTGTGTTTTCACTGACTTCGTGGTATTCTCTTCTGTAACACTATGAGGTTTATGTCAGATTTACAATCATGTTTCAGATTTCTTATGCATGTTCTATATAAGCTCATCCTTGGAGGGTCACAAGTATGCAGTAAACATGTAGTCTGAATTTACAAAATTATGTATATTCAACCTTTCTGCTGCTGCTAACAACAGCAACAACAACAACAACAACTGCTTCAGTAGGCGGACAGCCCATTCTGTTCTTAATAAAACCAACCTGAGCAGGTTATGAATAGCAGTGTTAACCAAACAAACAAAAAGCTGTACTATGATGAGGCATACAAATTATTTTATATCAGTTTGTCAAGTGACTGTATGTGCATTTCAGAATATCATGGTGTTGTCAGTTTAGGACAAATGTTTGATAAATATGCATTAATTGTAAATTTCACAAATGAGTATTAGCCATATCCCTCATTATAACTAGCACTGTACAGTTTAAATGAAAAAGGTATGACTGTCAGAAGCTTAAGAGGGCATATTATCACATCTTAATACGTGCGGCTGGACATGTAATAGCGTGTTACAAGATCCAATTTCTGGGACATTGCAGTGAATGTGTTGGCTGGTATGCTGGATAAATAAAGTGATTTGTAATGTAAAAGGTGAAATTTGGTGAGAAAATGAGTTCATGCCATGAAAAATATCGAACTTGTTTCGTAGTCTTGAGAACTGCTTTATGTAAATTGCTTTTGATAATGAAATTCAATTTGTTTTTAAGCCTTTACATTATACCATGGACATTTTTGTAGCATCTGCTCTAAAAATGAAGTGCCTCTCACACAATCAGTATTTATTTTCATATTATTACTTTTTCAGTACTGGAAATACTGTTATAATCCTTATTTTAAATTAATGGGTAATCAGTGCTGAATACAAACAGCCTTGCATGAACACCTGTTATTGCAGTATTGAGAGTAGGTAGTGTGTGAGGCACCTTGTAAGTGTGCAGTGCTAAACTGTTACCTGAGTTGATGGAAAATATGAAGTAGATTTGTGTTTTATGATATTTAGTGTCTGCAGTCATGTAATTTTGGTGTATAGTTGGTAGAAATTTTGTATTTTTTATACAGTATTTACTCAGAATGAGTTTTAACATTCCTCACTTCTACTGTTCTCTTGTTTCAACATAGAAGGTGGCCACACTGTGGTCTTTTATATCAAATTTGGTTAGTCAGAGAACCAAAATGTAATAAAACATCCATTGTTGCATGTTGTGACAGTTTAATGCAAGGCCAGACAAGCATTTCTGGTTGACAGAACATGTTCATGTGTCGAACATTCAGAGGGAAATTATGCTGATTCCTCAAAACTTGTAATATTTTCTGTACAGTGCTCCTGCCATGACACTGCAGAAGAATATAGTGTCAGTGCCAGCCAATTTCTTGTATAAAATTTGAGGTTTTCACAGTGGTCAGTGTTCAGTATGTGAACTTGTGTGCTGTGACACCTTGTAGTTTGGTAGGTGGATAGTGACCCTCCAGAGCAGTTGCCTGCATAATCAGGGTCATCCCTGAAGATGGAAGCAGCATGTTGATCCAAAACATTGATAGCCAAATACAAGACTGAATGTTATCACAGCCATAACACCACAATTTATTTAATGGCTTTTTCTCAGCAGCATAGGTTGCATAGTGCCAAATGACAGAAAGATTGTAAATGATGACATAGGAAGGTTGGCAAAGAAATTGTAATGATCTGAGCTGGGGTACAGTACTATCCTATCATTTGCTGGGAAGGAATGAGGAAAGTCCTGATGAACTTGTCAGGCTGGCCATCCTGTGAATCAAAGATCAGACCATGGACTTCCAAATTACAAAATAGGAGAGTTAATTACAGAATTACAGTGTGTGGTTTGTCATTGAATGTGTTAAAAGGAGTAAAAGAAAAAAAAAAACATAAGAATTCTAAATGACAGTTGCAAAGATTGTGTTGTTTTGAACTGTATTAATGAGAATAGAATGAAATGGGTGTGATGTGAAAGGTGAAGGTAGTGAGTTACTATGAAAC
>Ga0123355_10014865_pt1 | contig 12190 bp, 16 predicted proteins | sample TergutEmb28metaG_3_FD_89872 | JGI IMG/M metagenome (GOLD analysis project Ga0123355, IMG submission 89872) | Embiratermes neotenicus P1 segment gut microbial communities from Petit-Saut dam, French Guiana - Emb289 P1 | ecosystem: Host-associated > Arthropoda: Insects > Digestive system > Gut ...
GTTAATGCGTCAGGAAGCAGTATTACAAGTTTGGGCTTTAATTTGGGTACAAGTGGCGGGACACATATTCAAGGGAGAAACTACACTCATTTTGTTTCAGAGCATGTCGCCTTTGGAGTCAATTTGACACATGCTTTAAGGATGGGAGAGGTAGCAGCACTCCAGCCTGGTGCTGGACCTGCCTTTAGATCATGGGCGATCACAAATGCCTACGGTCGTGCAAATGAATTAATGGATTCTGCTCGCAGTGTTAGTGCCATGTTTTTTATTGTAACAACACGGGCAGGTGTTTGGAACACGAACTTTTTTGCTTCGGGACCATCGCATGTATCGGGATATATTGCGCCAAATACAAGCGGACAAAACATATTCCTTCTCCCGAACAATAACGTGGGAGTGTTTAGATATGGACAGTTCCCTGGATTTTATTTCAGCCTATAAAACGGTATGGGTAGATATGCACTATCCCCTTATAGTTGTAAGTAGCTTATCATTTTATGTTTAAGGAGCATATGCATGGTTTTTAAGTACAGAAAGATAGCGTATGTTGTTATGCTAATCGTAACAACAGTAATTATTGTTTTTTTAAGCCTTACTCCTCTATCTAATGATTTATGCGAAGAAAGAAAACACAGCAGGGGTAGTTTCGAGGGCAATCTAGGGAATACTGGAAGAATGGCGCAAAATGGGTGTTCTGTTTATTTTGCCACACTTGGGATAGACAATTACGCAAGACTAATCACGTCGGATCTCAATGGTGGCAATAGAGTTGTGCTGGTGGAGTATTTAACTGGAAGTCAGTTTAGTGAGATCGTCAACGACTTTCCGTTTGATTTTCCACTCGATGTTAAGTTGCATGTGCCTTCAGATGAAATAAGAGGTATAAATGTCACTGATGAGTGGATATTCTACATAGGTGCCAACAGAAGAGTATACAGAGTTGACGTGAATGGAATGGGCAAGCAAAGATTAAACAATACTGAAACATGGAGGCTGTTTGTTCACAATGATAGAATTTACTTCACGTGTAACTACCACATGCTACACGAAATGGATCTGGACGGAGAAAACGAACGGCTACTGCTCAACAAGGAAGTAGGTGGACTCGCTTTTCATAATGATAATATCTTTATTCGTCGATATGGTCAAGTTTATAAGATGTGCAGCAGAACAAGCCAAGTTCAGGAAATTTTTAACTCCCATGATACAAGCGTGCTTGATTTCCACATTTTTAACGACATGCTGTACCTTGAAGTAAACAGAAGCATTATAAGAGTCGACACGCATGGTGATAATATCGTCAAAATTGTGTCGGTGAATAGAGGCCCAGGCGAAGGTTCAATCTTTTTTGAGAATCACTTTATTTACATAAACCGTGTTAAAAATTTTCTTGGACTCGAAAGGGGAATTTTTCATAGAGTAGACTTGAAAACAGGAGAGGTTTATACGAGAAACATTAGGCATGCACCTACGTTGGTGTACATAGTTAACAACAGGTTGTTTTTTAGTAACACTCTTGGGATAAGCTCGCTAAGCCTTGATGGACGCAATTTGAGAAGGTTTAGCAGGGTAACTGACTTCTTCCAATAACATTTAATCATGACCACCGGCTCAGCCGGTGGTTTGCTCTACCCTTGTAAGAGGCTGATACTAACTTGCATCTGAGATGTATTAAATGATTTGCCAATGGCGCGACCATGACCCATGTTTGGGATATGGGAAGCATAGTCCTTGAACGGAATACGAGTGGCGCGGTGGTGAACAGGTTCCATAGAGGACTAGGGCACCTGATAAGTAGTGAACACCATGGCTTCTATCTGTTCAATGCTCGTGGGGATGTGGTTCAGAGGGTTGATGGTAATGGAGCAGTGCTGCATACTTATAGGTTTGATGCGTTTGGGAATCAGCAAAACCAAGACCAAGCCAATACTAACCCATTTAGATTCGCGGGGGAGTATTATGACTTTGAGACGAGCTTCATATATCTTAGGGCAAGATTTTATAATCCGATTCTTGGACGCTTCATTTCAGAAGACCCTTACTGGACAATACATAATATGCAACGTAGCACTCCTGCTATTCTCCAAGCAGGCAATCTGTTTGTTTACGTAATGAACAATCCGGTTATGTGGATTGACCCGTCGGGACTGTCTGCTGAAATGGCTCGTAGGATAGTTGCTGAATTTGGTATAAGAGGGATTGTTATTGCTAATGCTGTTCGAGAAATCAATAATACATCCAGAGCGCGAGCAGATGCATTTGCAACAGAGCGTGGGCTTTTTACTGATACAGGGGCTCCAGATACTGGTCACAATATAGCAGATGCATATAGGCACTTCATAGGGAATTTTTATATGACGAGACAGTTGGGGGTTAATGTTGCGCGATTCGTTAGTAATATGAATGAGTTTATGAGCCTAAGAGACTCCTTACATAATGGTGTTAGCTATGTATTATCCTATAACTTGTCCGAGGGGTGGGTTAATGTAATGATGAATCGAGCCGGTTTACAAGATATATGGAATGATGCTGCGGCCCAGAGATTAGCAACTAATCCACACGCTTTGCAAACTATACTTCAACTCAGCTATTTAATCATGCATTAAGTGAGGGTATGCTGATAACAGATGTGAGCTATGCATTTGATGCACTTGGAGTCTCGCACCTTGCTGGGCTAGAGGAATGGAGAGTCAGAACTGAGTGGAATTTAAATACCCGCTCTCTAACCTTCACTGACGCACAAGGAAATAATGGCGTGACAATTGCAGCAGGAACTACCTTGCCATCAAGGGTACGTAATTCTTCTGGAGCAATGTAAACAGCTAAACTTTTATTTACTCACAAGGGAATATATTTAACGCAGGAGGTGTCTTACTATCGACAAGAGAATACATTCAATTAAAAAGATAGTAATACTTGCCCTAACGATTACTATGCTATCAGTAATAACTATATCAGTTGCCTGGATAGTTAAAAGTCGCCATTTGCCTGCCCCCTATTTGCCGGGGGCAGGGTTAGAGCCACCTGATACTATTGTTGCAGCTCCGATAGCTGCCGGGGTCGGCATTTCAATGGCTGTAACAGAAGATGGTGGTCTTTGGGCTTGGGGAAGTTATAGAAGTGCTCAATTAGGTTATCGTTCAGATACAGACTACCACTACCCGATAAGGATAATGGAGGACATGGCAGCTGTCTCTATCAATGTTAGTGAAATTATGTTTTCTAGGGTTGGAAACACACTTGTTGCAGCATTAACATCAGATGGCACTTTAAAGATTTGGGGTGTAGATATACGCGACAGGGATTTTGGGAGACCCGGTGATTCGGATGGACCGATATCATTTGGCTATTTATCAGAACCCTTAGAAGTTATGAAAAATGTGACAGCCTTTTCATCGGGGGGAGGTCATTTGATGGCAATTACATCAGATAATACGTTATGGGGGATGGGTGTAGGCGCACATGGACGGGCCGGTATCGGCTCAAGCCATTCCGCCGAACCTATAAAAGTAATGGATAATGTAGTTGCTGTTTCGACTGGCTATCGTCATACTGTAGCAGTAACATCAGATGGTGTTTTATGGGCTATGGGTAACAATAGTTCTGGTCAGCTTGGAGTTGCTGAAGATTTAGTACCCCAAGCTTTCAACCCAATAAGAATAATGGACGATGTAATTGCAGTTTCGGCGGGTGCTTATAATACCACGGCAATAACCTCAGACGGCACTTTATGGGGATGGGGCAGTAATTGGTATGGTCAACTTGGCGGTGGTGCTAGCCGAAGCCCTCATATTCCTACAAAAATAATGGATGATGTTGTTGCTGTATCGGCTGGCTATGGACATACAATGTTTATAAGAAGCGATGGAACTTTGTGGGGCATAGGCTGGAATCACTTTGGACAGCTAGGTGACGGCACTACTGAAAATCGCTATAGCCCAGTCCGAATAATGGATGATGTAGTTTATGTATCTGCTAGTAAGGGGCATACTATGGCTGTAACATCCGACGGCACATTGTGGGCATGGAGTCGTACTACTGAAGAGCACCTCTATCCTGCTAGAGTTATGGATGGGGTGAGACTTCCGTAAATACCGCCCTTGTTCAAATCACCTAAATAAAAATCACCACTACTTCATGTAGTGGTGATATGCTAAAATTGACAACGAAAAACGAAAGCGCTATATTAAAACGGCTTTTATAATCCGATTCTTGGACGCTTCACTTCAGAATATCCGTTCTGGAATATTCATAACATGCAGTTCGGTAATGACCCTGTTATACGAAATGATAGAGCTATGCCAAGCCCGTGGGCTATCTTGCAAAGTGGCAATTTATATGTATATGTTATGAACAATCCAGTATATTGGCTTGATCCGTCTGGGTGGTTTGCCGCCCCAGCTAGGATTCATAATTGGGTTGTAGCTGACGTCGCATCAAGGCACGGTTTAGAAAGCAACCACTGGGTTACATCTGATGCAATACGAACTTGGGGCGTTGTCGACTGAGTAAGCCTTTCAACTGGTGAGGTATGGGAAGTAAAGAGGAGCACCTTATCAGTGCCAAGGGCATATGCACAATTGGCGAGATACACGGCACCCGGAGCCAGATTATTCAGAAGCTCGATTGGTGGTCTCGATACACGCAACACTCAATTGATAATAGGTGGATCTGCAGGGACAATGATTACGGGCAATACATTTATAGAGGAATTTGGCGCACACACCTTACTGTAAGATATTGGGATGCTGGCGGAGGTCTGATATAATATGATTTCACAAGAAATACTGACTGGCAACAGGTAGGCGATGCACTTATAACCACTGATGTTGTTGGAGGTGCGGCTTTCATAATCATAAAAACTGGCGGACTAGGTGCACCTATTTTAGTGCCTCTGCTATGATATTGGAGGGTATTATGAGCTCAATAACAAACATCTACAAAACAAAATTTAAAGAAAGGCTAAACCCTTACGGGTTTAGCCTCTACCGAAAAACGTTTTACAGAGTGGTTAATGATATTGTCCAAATGATAATGCTAAGTAACTGGGATTCTGATTATACAGTTGAATATGATGTGTACCCACTTTGCTTGGAAATACAGGATTTATATGTGGCAGGCCCTGCCATCCATGAATATCGTGAGGGCAATTTTCAAAATAATTTTAAGCGTTGGGGAACATGGCCTTGTCCATTTACCAGGGAAAAGCCATCGAACGAAGTGCTAGAGGAATATGTTGAAGAAATGCTTTCGATAGTACAGTCACACTTAATGCCTTTCTTTGAAAAGGTTGTGGATTGGGAGTCTTGGTATGAATACATAAGCAAAAAAAATGCTGGTAATCATGGCGTTTGGGTGTATATAAAACTAGGGGACTATGAAACAGCAAGCCATGCTTTCAAGAAATGGATTGAGCAAAACCATGCAACAATACAATCGTATCATAGTGATCCAGACGACCTCTACGGCCTAAAAAAAAGTGTTCAAATGAAAATTATCAAAGAGAAGGATTTGGACTGGGCACTTGAGAAGCATGTTGCTACCGAAAAACGAGTACTTGAAGATATCGAAAAATATACTCTTCTTATTGAATTATTGTCAATACCAGACACAAAGTATTTTGAGAAGGTTTTCACAGAAAATGAAGCAAAATCCCGCAAATATTTAAGTAATCCAAGAAAATACAAGTCCCAATATGGGTATTGATTTTCATAGTAAAAATCGAAGAAAAGCGGCATTTAGAAAACCGAATGATAGCCTATATAATCAGCAAGGATAGCGTAACTTAGAAGCGGAATGCAAACAGCGGCGTGCGTAGCATTTACCTTGTACTACAATGTCGTAACTGACTAAATTAACTAGCTTGCTTTTTATCTCGCTTGTCAATTTGCTAAGTTTAATTTCATGCATTATAACCTTATAACAAAAAAGCAGCGTGGCTAAGAGAATCTTAACTACGCTGAAAATATTGCACATAAATATAATACCCATCAATCCTCAAGCTCCATAATCCCCTTAACATTCCTTGCGCCATGTAAAATTCGATAAACTCTAACGACTTTATCATCCTCATCCACATGATAGAACAAGCGATATTTATACGGCAAAGTCATATTACAAAAATGCGGGTCATCTTCATAGACAGGAGACATAAAAGGATGCTGAGTTAAAGCCTCTGCCAGCTTTACAATACTATCCGCGAACTTATCAGCCGCGGCAGGCTTATGCTCATATAAATATGAGTCAATTTCCAAAATATCAGCTTCAGCCAAGGGTAGATACTCAAGCCTATACACTTTTTCTTGCCTCTCTTTGCGCTTTGAGTTTTGACACAACTTCATCGTGTGTCCGCCATTTTGTGTCGGGATCTGCCGCTTCTAGTTTGGCCTTCTCAAGCTCGGCTCGTATATACTCCTGCTGGGCAGATTCGCGATATGCTTTTTCGGTTTGTAGATTAAAAGGTATTCTTTCCTCACGAACGATAGTCCTCAACAGCAGGTCTATAGCCGTAGTTAAGTCCATTCCAATTTCGCCAAGGATTTTTTGCGCGTCTTGCTTTATCTCGCTATCTATATTTACGGATATTCTTGCGTTTGCCATGTGTATCAACTCCTTTGACTAATTATACACCTATTATACGCATAACGTCAACATAGAATTTTAACACAATGCAAAAACCTCAGTCTTAATTTCAAACCTATACTCCCCCTTATATCCATCCTTGCCCCTCTGAAATATGTATTGCATTTCGCTACAACTAATACCTGTGTCATCAGCTACATCTTGGGGCTTTAGTTTGCGTTCATCTCGCAAATCGCGAAGCTTTTCTTGTAGAGTTAGGTTCGTTTTCATTGATTATTACCTCACTCCTTTGTTCCACAAAATATCCAAACTATCACTTGAATAAATCGCTGTGAGTTCCTGTCCGTGTCAAATACAAAATCAATTCTTTATCAGCAATTTCATAAATCAAAAGCCAGTCAGGAGTGATATGACACTCTCGGCATCCTTCATAATTACCTTTAAGCGGATGGTCAAGATATTTTGCGTCTAAAGGCTCACCTGCTGCTATTTTTTTTATAACATCAGTCAATAAATCTATCTTATAATTACGTTTATTAATGCGCTTTAAATCTTTAGAGAATCGGGAAGTCGGTCTTACAGTATACATCAAGTAAGCAACTCCTTCATCATTTCATCAACATCAGTATATGACTTGCCCAATGATGGGTCTGCTTTCATGCGTTTTACTTCTTCAATAGCTTCTAATGTTTCGGCATTTGGAATAGATGGACGCAAATCAAACGGAAGCCCGCCGACATTTCGTGACATATACAAAAATACATTTATCGCATCAGTAATGCTCATACCATAACGAGCATAGACAGCTTCTACATCTGATTTAACTTGTGGATCAATGCGAATATACATGCTTGATGTTTTTGCCATAAAATCACCTCTTTCATAATATATCTAACTATATCTCATTTTATGCACAAATGCAATACATTGTTATGTTTTTTTGTTTTCTCATAAATGAGAAAACGTGCTTTTTCAGGGCAAAATCCCAAGTTTGATATATACGGGAGAGCCCTTTTTTATTTGTTAGGATAACTATGTCAGGTACTTTTGCGACAAGTGCTGAAATAAAATAGTTGCTATTTCGGAAAGGAGAGATACTGCCCCAATAACAACTGAATACCGTATCCGGTAGGATACCACCTACTGTCACCCAAAGGTCGCGCACAATGCTTCAAGTGCACAACGACTTTGCATTAAGCAATATGGAGTGCGCTCATCTCTTTGTTATGTCATATCGCTGCTGCTTTATTTCTCCTTTGAAATATGCACTGCATTTTGCTCCAACTAATATCTTTTGTCTACACGTAACGCGTTCAACAAACTAATCAGAGTAGTGCGAACCGCTGTGTACACATACCGTGCTGACGATCTACGCCATGTGAAGACGGTTAACAATGTTATGATAACCCACGTCTGGGATAGAGGCAGCGTAGTCCTCGAGCGTAACGCGGCAAGGACAGTAATCAACTGTTTCCACCGTGGCGCAGGACATTTGATACACAGCGACCATCATGGCTTCTATCTGTTCAACGCCGCGGGGGCGTCGCACAGCGAGTTGACAATGGGGGCAATGTGATTCATACTTATAGGTATGATGCGTTTGGCAATGAGCAAAGCGCATACCAAGCGAATACTAATCCGTTTAGGTTCGCAGGGGCATGACTACATAAAGAGAAGGCGGCGGTTGTGAGTACCGCAAATCCAAAACGTAAAAATCTAAATTTAAGGAGTGGAATTATGAAGAAACAATCTGTGGCAAAGAGACTTGTTAGCCTTGCTTTGGGGCTTGTTCTGGTTGTAGGGTTGGTGGTGCCTGTGATGGCGAATGATATGATGCAAGCTACCACTAACGCAACATGGGGAGCTGAAGATTACCAAGTAACTATTGTTGACGGGGCTGCTTCTGTTGCTTCTTCTTTCTTCGATGGGACATGGAGCTCGCCGTTCTTGACAGTTTCAAATGCTACTGCTGTTCGAAGTGTTTATCGTGGCCAATTTGAAGAATTTGATGATTTAGATGGATCGACAATACTTTTTTATGCTAATGTGCTGGCTATCCATACCACCATTCCTGCCACAGTTGAAGTTTTGGCGGATTTAACCCCCTGGGCTTTTGGCCACGGACTTTATTATGCTTACACTTTAATCGATACGGGTGGATACGACTTTCAAATTGACACGGCGCGACACCTTTGGAATGCAGATTGGTATGTGCCTTTTGCTAGCGGAGGCCGTGTCAATGATTCGGGCGGTATGGGCTGGCAGATTACAACAACCGGATCATCTTATGTTTTGTCCGAACCCGGTATTTATCTTACCTATAACGGATTTTTTCCTTTGTTAATAATTGCACGTAATCCAGAAGGAGAAGCAACCCCCAACCTATTAACTGCCAGTACATGGGCGCACAACAGCATCACCCAAGCCCATAACCACGGCTTAATTCCGCAAAACCTACAAACCAACTTTACGGCAAACGCCACAAGGGCAGAATTTACAGCCTTTGCCGTAGCCCTCTATGAAACAGTAACGGGCAGAGAAATAACCGAACGTACAACATTCAACGACACTAACGATATAAACGTGCAAAAAATGGGCGGATTAGGTGTTGTCGGTGGCGTAGGCGGTGGCAATTTCAATCCCAACGGCACGATAACACGCCAAGAGGCGGCAGCCATGTTATCAAGGCTCATAGAACGAATAGATCAACCCCTGCCGATAGTAGCTCCAACTTTTGCCGACAATGCTCAAATAGCAAACTGGGCAACGCAAGCTGTAGGTCAGATACAAGCTGCTGGCATCATGGGTGGTGTAGGCAATAACCAATTCAGCCCAACAGGGCAATTTACAAGAGAGCAGAGTATAACTACTATACTAAGGTTGTTTGAAGAATTTAACTAAATCCCTATATATTCAAAAACGCAGGGTATCCACTCCCTGCGTTTTTTTCCTGGCTTATATACACCACAAAGCTTTTCTTGTAGAGTTAGGCTTGCTTTCACAGTAAGGCCAGCCCTTCCCTCTATATAACAAACTCCTTGCTCCCATTAATCGAAGGTGTAAACTCAATTTTAAGCGTCATGTCCATAGCCGTGGCAAGGCGCTTTAGTGTACTTAATGATGGATTGGCATTTCCTGTTTCAAGCCGGCTAATGTCAGCTTGAGCAATGCCTGTTAACTCTGAGAGCTGCTGTTGGGTCAGCCCTGCTATTTTTCTCGCGTTTATAATAGCTTGAACAATAGCAAACTCCGGCTCTAGTGCGTCCCATTCCATACAAATTTCAGGGTCTTTTAATTGTTCGTTTAAAAAATCTTTCCATTCACTCATTGCTGATTCTCCTTCCTGTTTAAATACTCGTCTCTATACTGTTTGGCTCTGTCAATTTCTGATGGCGGAGTTTTTTGAGTTTCCTTTATAAAACCATGAGTAAGAATTACTCTTTTGCCAATCATAAAGAAATATAGTACACGAGAAATCTCTGAGCCTAATTGCGCTCTGAGCTCAAAGATACCATCGTTTAAATGCTTTGAATACGGCTCTCGCAAATCGGAGCCATTTGTCTCTAACATATCAATTACTCGAAGAACCTTAGCTCTCATCTTTGGAAGCAGCTACAAGACAAAGTCTTTAGCAGGTTTTGTGCCGTCGGCCTTGTCATAAAATTTCACATCAAAATCCGAATTTTGCAAAATAGGCTCACCTGCCTTTTATAAGTATGTGCTTTTATTATATGTTATATTTCACATAAAGCCAATGAAAAATATCTGATTCTCATAAATGAGAAAAATAACTTTTACAGGACAGAATCCCAAGTTTGATATGTACAAGATAGTCTGTTTTTCGCCGTTAGAAAACTGTGTCAGAAGCTTTTGTCAAGCATTTGAAGGGAGGGATTAGTTGCTCGATAACTGTACTATGCGCAGTGCAGCATATCAAAAAAAGGCATTATTACTCATAGAATCAACCTCCAAAAATCTCATTATCTTGCTATATCATATATTTTAACAATAAAAATAAATAATTGTCAAAGCTGTTTTATTGATGATGGGATTGCCCTTCTCTAATCCTGTCTGGATCTAACGGATCATTATAGACCAACCATATAAAAAACCATTTTTACATAAGTATGGAATAATAACACTACCAAAGTTTAACCCGCTAACTATGTCCACGAAATGTCCACGATTTTCGCTTCGAAATCCATTATTGATATTAAAGGCTTATTGAAATATAGAGCAGTGCAAACCCTCAAAACCCGCTAAATATCTAGCTTTATTTGATGATAGATACTTTTATACAAGGTCAACTGTAACATAGCTTTTTCGTCTTTTAATCCAGGTGTCCCGGGTTCGAGCCCCGGGGGTGAGTCAGTATCGAAAAGATTGATAATTCAAGGTTTTCTGAACCTTAATCATCAGCCTTTTTACTTTTTTATAGCTTTTTTACGAGTGTCCGTGATTTGCTTTAAACCACAAACTTTGAGAGCTTGCTATCTAAAAGTATCGCGTTTAACCTTCAAGACACAACGAGATATGATAAAATAAGTCTATGGTATATGAGAATAAAGTTAAGAGACGCGCAATTGAATATCGCGAAAAAGGAAACAGAATAGGAAGGACTGCTGAAACGTTTGGTATATCAACCAAAACCCTTGATACATGGCTTAAAGAATACAGAGATAACGGAGTTTTTTCTGTCAAGCCAAGCCTGCCAATAATACCAAACTAACAGAAACGGCTTTGTTAGAGTATTTCGAGATTAACTCCGACAGCTAACTGCAAGTCACTTCAATGTTAGCCAATCTGGTATATCAATATCCTTGAAACGTTTAAGGATTATACGCAAAAAAATAAAGCGTTATAAGGAGCAAGATTCCGCAAAAGTAGCCGCGTATCACAATGTTATAAAGGATATCAATCCAAAAAGTATTGCCTACATCGATGAAATGGGCATGGATACCTTTATCTACAGAGAAAAGGGGTGTAAAGGTCATAGGGTGCGTGCCAAGCAAGAGGTATAAAAGAACATCAATTGTTTCCTCCAAGTTAGGCAATGGCATCATTGAACTCCTCCAATACGAAGGTTCAATAAACCCACCGTTGTTTAAGTATTGGGTTGAATCTTACTTGATTCCACTATTGCCGCCTGGTACAACTGTCGTTCTTGTTGACTATACAGGCGCACCCCACAAAAAAGCACCTCACACTCTTTACCGAGTGCGGGCGCCCCTTGTATATTAATCAAGCTAATTTTTTTACCCATCCCCTAAAACCCTTGCTCACGCTCTTCTTTATATTTCACGTACTGACTAACCATCAGCGTAATCTTAAAAACAATCGCGTCATCGAAGCTTCTCAGGTCAAGGCCTGTCATTTTCTGCAGCTTGTCGAGCCTATAGACCAGCGTGTTACGGTGGATATAGATCTGGCGGCTCGTTTCTGATACGTTTAGATTGTATTCAAAAAACTTGCTTGCTGTGACAAAAGATTCTTCATCCAAATGCTCCAGAGAAGCATCTTGAAGTACTTCATCTAAGAAAATTTTGCACAGTGTCATGGGTAGTTGATAGATAAGACGCCCAATCCCCAGCTTGTTATAGTTCACAAC
>Ga0123355_10014866_pt1 | contig 12190 bp, 3 predicted proteins | sample TergutEmb28metaG_3_FD_89872 | JGI IMG/M metagenome (GOLD analysis project Ga0123355, IMG submission 89872) | Embiratermes neotenicus P1 segment gut microbial communities from Petit-Saut dam, French Guiana - Emb289 P1 | ecosystem: Host-associated > Arthropoda: Insects > Digestive system > Gut ...
ATACTCCCTGAGAATGGTCTATGTTGACCGAAACATGTTGGAGATTTTAACAGTAATATAATATCTTTTAGTGTATTTTAATAATAAAACATTGTGCAATAAGCTTGATATTCAAAATAATATTTAATATTGCACGGTATAATAATGAAATTTAACCCTATACTCTTTTTGCAATCTGACGAGATGGGGAGATATGTGTTTATTTATAACCACATATCTGCACTAACTTCTAAAAACCTTCTGTGCATTGCCCGTAGTAAAATAGTGCATAGCCATGTGAACCCATGAGAGACAAAATGGCCCAAGTCATCCTTTTTCAATCGGAGAAGGTGCAAAGCTGTGTCTTTCTGTCTCCCTAGGGTACAGAATTATCAGTGACCTACCTTGATATATACTGCACTCAGAGGGGTAAATTATTACATGTAATTTAAAACATTTAGCCTCCTAATATTTCTCATGTTATTGCCTGATTGAATACAATCACTCATCTACTTGTATCACTTTGCCTTCCAACAGCTCACATGTGGCTTTTTACAGACCACATTACTTTTTCTTTATTAGATTTTAATAGAACAGTATTTGTTCCAATATTTATTACGTTAAGTGTGTGTGGTGATTATTAACTTCCGTGCAATTTCTGTTCACTGTAGGACTCAATATGAAGCGAGAGAATTAAACTTAATTTCAGGAAATAGTTACTGAACAGCCAAAGTTGTTGTAATATATTTAAATGTGTTTAATTAAAACTCTTTGTCAAAGTACGGCTTACTTACTCAGTACATTTTTGTGTGTGTGTGTGTGTGAGTGTGAACGCTGTGCAATGGATTTTTCGAAATGATTTTGCCACCAAATAATTACTACAGCCGTAAAAATGTTTGTCCCTCAATCGGTTAGTGTAGAATATAGCTCCTATTTTCACTGTTCATTAAATTCAATATGGAAAATTTTGGAATTTATTCCTGGTATTGTAAAACATATTTCATTGTATGTTCAAACTTTTGTGTTCGCAAATAACGTAATATTTTGTTTACATGGTCCTCTCTCTCTCTCTCTCTCTCTCTCTCTCTCTTCTATTTTACGTAGCCTAATTTGTACTTGGCGATATTATGGAGTGCAGTTTCCAAAACTTGACCAGACCATTCTGAACAGCTGGGTCAAGGGATGTGACGGTGAATGTAAAAATATACGTTAGTGGAATCAGATGAAAATATTAACTTTAGAATTTAAACATGAATATAAATACCCGTATAATTTCAGGATTACAGTGAGACCGCTTGTCTATTATTCCTCGTGATTATCATCAAGCGCAGCATAATTGGGTTTTTTATTGTAAATTATCATGAAAATAAATTAGATAAGATCGCATGTTGGTAAATCTAATAGTAGGTAAACAGGAATAACACGCCTAATCATTTAAATAATATTTAAATTTAAGTTCCTACATCACTCAAAACACTACGTCCTTACTGCAGACAGAGCTTCATAATGCTATTTATTACCATGATCTTAACAAGACAAGAAATATATGTTTAAAGCAACACTGATGTGCGTTCGCGCAACCATTGTTGCAGTGGGAAAGCAACAGTTCTGCGTATTCTGAGTGTGTGTTTGTAGCCTTAGGTATCCAGCATTCAAAGCGCAAGCGCCATACTGTCATCTGTGTCCGGCTGTAAATATTTTCCCGTTGTATCTCATAAACGGGTGGATTTTCGAGAAAACAATATTGAATCTAAAACGTGTGTTTTGATATTATCTACAGCGTTTGCATGAAGCATTTCTCATTCTGAGAAGAACTGAGCGAAATATGATCAGAAATGTATGTTGACCTGCATGTAAAGTAAACGTTATACTTGTCACATGTTATTGAAACTTGAACTGTCTCTACAGATTTTCGAAAAATACTCATGAAAATCCGATCAGTGGGATTCAAGATGCTGCATGCGGGCGGACGGACAGACGGACAGACAGACTTGACGAAGCTAATATTTGCTTTTCTCAATTTTGCGAGAACACCTAAAACGCATCGATAGTCTATTGCGAAACGCAGCTAGATCTTACGCTCACCACTGCGTTTTACCACATTACGTCACTGTGGTTAGTGAGTACTCAAGGCTGCATAATCATTATAAGTTTTGTATTTTTCCTCAAAGTCTGTCTACGTACTTACAACAAAGATCTGTTGTTTCCCTCAACAGTATTAACTAGTTATTCTATAAGATGAATTACATTGTGTTTACTGTGATGCAAGAGAAGAATATTTAATAGACTCCACAATGTCACGTAAATGGCTAAATTATAATAGACAAAATAATCTCAGAAAAGAATGTGTTCTTTCTTATGTATTAGGGACTTAAATAAAAACAAGGAGATATTATGGAATTGCATTATGAAATAGATAGATGAGTGATCAACGCAATTTCAGCGACAAAATCTATTATCCAGTATTCAGATTGATTTTGCTGAGAAAGTCTTTAAAAAAAATATCTGCCATGACTTTAATGAGCCTACTAGAATGAGGGCTGTGGAGCAGAAAGAAAGGAATTGCACCTTCAGCTGTAGAGCAAGCAAAGTCTCCAATCAACAAGGACTTGGGGCTGTGCTCCCGGAAACAGAGCATCTTCAGTATCTGCCTGAAGCCTTTCCCATCCCATCCGTCCGTCTGTCTGTAAGACTTCACTTAATTAACTGTCACTCAGAAATAGTACTGACAGACTCCGCTCTGCTGGCGTCGCGATGCAGTAGACACTTAATGCTCACCAGGCCAAGAAACAAATGGCGTATGTGCTTTAGTAGTGTCATTGCAATATATATGACACTTTCGTGGCATCATGGTACGCTTCATTCAACTCTGTATCTCCTATGTCAATAACGAACATAATTGAGTAGGGTCTTATGGAGAAAGTGATTAATTTTCTCATTTACTACGGAAATCGTTTGCATTTTATAGACTTAGAATGTTCTAACGCCTTGATCTTATGGGTCCGTTAATGGTTCTTATCCTGAGCCCGAAGGATCCAGCCCACAAATTTCCATTCTGCTTCCTTGATATATACAAGGTAGATTAATATTATCCTCCTCTCTACAATTAAATCTTGGAAATAATTTTTGACCTGCAGGTTTTTCGTCGAAACTATGTACGTATTCCTCCTTTATCCCACGTGCTCTGTTACGTTACCTGACAGTAGCTATAGACAAACATATATTCTAATAAATGGCGCCTTTCGTCGACACATTCTTCGAAACAACGTTTGCGTCTATCATAGAGGTAGTCGAAAATAGAGTGGCAAGATATTAAACAAAAAATGTATCGAGAATACAATTTTATTTCATGTACGACGTCTTTACTGAGAAAAACTTGTTGCATGAAATGGCAACTGAATTGAATAGAGCCTTTTAATCTTTTATTTTAACCTTTTATACTTGACACGTTCTCTGCCTTATATAAGGAATCAGCCCGTACCGCGCTGTAGACACTTTCCACCATGTTCATAAAAGCCAGTAAGTTAATGACGTATAAAGCGAAGATCGCTGTCTGTTTTGAAATCCTTACAAAACACTCAACTCAAAGCGAGCACCATGTAGAATTTTTGAATGTTAAACCTGGTGGCATGTAAAGAAACTGCTAAGCTTAAAAAGGTTAATAGAGTACACACTTCTTGTGATCCACATGTATAGTGAGATAACTATGATTGTCATCTTATCGACGACTCGAGGATGCTTTTCAATGACATTTGTTGCCTGCAGCGTCTAATCATATTCGTAATTGCTAAAATCGCTGGTATTTTTTTCCATATCAACTTACAACTACCCTACATAAGGCCGAAATAGAGAGCATTTCGTCATTTTATGTTTCCAGTTGAAAAATACTTTTTAACCTATGTAATATCAGATTGACCAGCTTACACGCCATGTATACTTACAGAGTTGGCGCCTATCTGCACCATAAGGCATGCAAATTTCGTACATAATTCATCCAGAAAATGTAGGTCATATTAAGGCCTAGAACAGAGTAAAATCAACATCAATATTTATGTCTTCTACTCACATAAACGTGGTGACCAATATTAGTTACAGATGCACAATCTCACCCTAAAAATCGAACACGTGGCTTTTTGAGTTCATCGTGCAGTTCGGGTCAACTCGTTTCCATTTGTGGGTCATTTGAGTGATTCCGATGAAATGTGGTGTAAATATTAGGCCATATGAGGGCATCTCAGCGCCTTGATGATAATATTATGAAATTAGTATTTACAGCACGGAGGCAAATTAGTTTTATATCGGGAAATTGTTTGTGGTTTTAGCCATTAAAATCAATTCTTAGGGTGTAGGAGTACTTTGCAGAATGTGAACTAATATGGGATTTTGGTGTGATAAAATAAATGGAATATAGGAGCCTGGTTGCAATAAGAAATTTAGTTTGGAAATAGATAATAAGCAAGGATAAATTTTGTTTATATAATATCTTTATAAGACAAGGTGTTAAAATATGGTAACGGTGCCAGTCCTTGAACTTATATCGGATAAACACCGGGTGACTCTAAAGTAAAGATTTGAATACTTAATTATGCGTGACAACTTGGTGTATCTCATTGTTTCTGAGTGTGACAGTTATGACTATATGCGCTTAATGCAATATACAGTACCATCTGATTTTGATCTTCGCTTTCGTGCTTGGCTTGACGACTGTAGAACTGGTAGGTGGATTGGGCGTTGAGGACAGACTAATTTCTGCGAAATTTCAGTCTTTGTCCATGTGATCTCGTGTTGTGGGTTTGGGCATAAGGGGACGTCTGCCGATGAAAATCAAGACATTGAAAGCACTGAAACAAAAATTACATATTCTCTACTGCAGACGTCTTGACTTCCTACGGAAGGAAGTTGAGTGTCAGTTCCCTAGCTTGACAAGCGCGTGCAAAATGCTGTGGCCCAGGTCGAAATCTGAGAAAGAGTAAAGTGAATCTTTAAACTGATTCCGTAGTTCATTCTGTTTAGGTGATACCTTACTGGAGATATATGACATATTTCTTTCCAGTCACGCTGCCAGACATATATGTGATAATCCTTCGCAAGGAGACACAAAAACCAGAGTCGTGGACAATGAAACAGATATGTATAACAAAAAATCTTTAGGAAATTAGGCTAAATAATTACTCATACTTTCATCTTTAATCCTTTTATCTAATATTATCTTGTTCTTCATCCCATTTATTTTACAGTTCTACGTAGATCATACTTAAGGAATTCTGCAACATGCTTATATATTACTTTTAACCTAATTGTTTTATTTTTGGAATAATACTGTTATAATTCATAATGCTGTAAGAAGGCATAAAGAAATGCCTCTAATAGGAACTTTTATTTCATCAGCGGTTCGTGACAGTACCTTGAAACTGATGCTACAAGTGTTCCTATTGTTCCAAGTCCTAATAATCAAATAGCATGGAATATTGGAAGAAAATTGGCACGATAAGACCCAAGTTCTGAGAGAAAACTTGCTCCTGTGTCACTTTTTCTACCACAAATCGTATTCATTCTGTTCTCGGTAGCAGTTACTATTACTTTCACACCCAACACGACTGTAACGAATTTGTGACGTGGCATTTGTTAAACGGATAATTTAATGCGACGGAACGGAATTCTTCTTTTGAAACTAAAAGAGAGTAAATTCCGTGTTGTATTTATGAAACTCAGACTTTCGTTACTGTGCTCTGAAGTAGCACTGATATAGGGACCTGCTCCTAGACAGTTCCCTGCCACATATACTCCAGTTTGTACACCCCCACCCTACGTATATTGATTGCCCTGATTCGATCAGTAAGGTAGGTGAGACTTCTTAAGTTTTACGGGTGGGTTTCATCGAATCGGATACAGTCCTCACTGATATTTGTTGGACCGTGCATCATTGTGATAACTGAAGACTAAAATACCAAGCAGATGCCACTTGTTATTTTATTGTACTTCTTATAGGCCCAACATATTTCGGACACTACTATGCCAATCATCAGGAGCTCGCGACTATGAAGTTGATTACCATGGAGTAGTGTCCGGGCAGCAGTACGGACACTACTCCAACCTACTCGCACCTAACCTCCAACCTACAGCAAACCAAGAACTAAACGACCAATGTGGTAATCAACATCATAGTCTCGAGCTCCTGATGATGGGCATGGTAGTGCCCGAAACATTTTGGGCCTATAAGAAGTACAATAAAATAATAAGTGGCATCTATTTGGTTTTTTATTCTACAGTCCTCACTATTTATTTATTTATTTATTTATATCAGAAGTAAAAAGTCTGCACTTGTCCAGATAATCAACTACCAATTGTTCGACTTCCCACTTCCACTCGAACTCAAATCTCATATTCTACCAGAAGCCAACAGTCACTTCTCTCTAGACCTATTAATAGTTGTTCTAGATGACCTCACTATAAGCAACCTCGCTTACGTAGCTTTCTTACTTGACTGCCAACGTCCAACCCTCGTGGTTAGTAGGAAAATTTCCTTTTTAAGTTTTTTTTCGTCGTGGTTTGAAGGTTTGCTTGTGTTTGCTTCAATGTGTGTTACTTTATGAATACTTCTTGTTTCTCACGCCTTTCAGGGATCAACTACATAGATTTTATTGCTCCTGTCGGATGTTTTCAGGGTTTCCGACTCCAAGATCTCCCTGTCACTAAAAGCTACTGGAATGGACTTTTTCAGTTAAATTTATGACAATGGCTTCGAACCGTCCGTAAATTAGGGCTAGCAATAGTTACACTTTATTAACAAATGTACCAAAAATGTTCGGCTACAAGGTTTATGGCAATTTTTTGTCCACCCAGGTGACCGAAGTTTTCGCTTTGCCTATGTAATTGATTGCTGCTTTTTAAATGTTACATGTCCGTGAATCGAGCAATTAGATGTGATACCAACACCAACAAATGCACAATTAGATGTGATACCAACACCAACAAATGCACAATTAGATGTGATACCAACACCTACAAATGTACAATTAGATGTGATACCAACACCAACAAATGCACAATTAGATGTGATACCAACACCAACAAATGCACAATTAGATGTAATACCAACACCTACAAATGTACAATTAGATGTGATACTAACACCAACAAATGCACAATTAGATGTGATACCAACACCAACAAATGAACAATTAGATGTGATACCAACACCAACAAATGCACAATTAGATGTGATACCAACACCAACAAATGCACAAAAATGTAAGAAACTATATTGTCCACCTCGTAAAACTCCGAATGTTTCGGCCACTCATGTAGCCATCTTTAGTGAGGTGGATTTTAAAGGACAGTTGTCATTTGTAATGTTACCTCCCTGAAGATGGCCACATTTGAGGCCGAAACATGTGAGGCGTGTACAGTGTGTTATATATTTTTTAGGTTTTGCTGACCGTGCATCTCAGTATAATCCTAGTAACCGATCAACTTAATGCACAAATTCTTGTTTTATAATAAGTTTATTATATTTCTCTACATGTTTCGAGCACAATAATGCTCGAAACGTGTAGAGGAATATAATAGAATTTGTGCATTAAGTTGGTCAGTTACTAAGATTAGTGTGTTATATACTTTCATACACTTATTTGCATTTGTTAGTTTAGTATCGTATGTGCTGCATGTTTCTTCAGGGTAGAATAATTTACATCTTCTCTTGGAGATGAAGATATCATCAACAAGTCTGCAAGGCGTCTTCTCCTAGAATAGAGTACCTTAATACTTCTCGCGTGGCAAACCCAAATTTCAAGACACTTTGTATTTCAATATTAAGCTATGGTGTGCCACCTTTAGTATGAATTAATCATCTTGTTCTGGAACGTAGGCTGATTTAAATACAAACTGTACTGAAATCAAGAACACTGTGGCTTTGTCGCATACCTCCACGCTGCAAAAGCGCCTGCAAGAGAGAGCTTCTACTCGTAGAGCGACGTCAATATCACGTCTTTGCTCTCCCGACTGCTACGTAGAGCATTATTTCAGAGCAGTAACACTCCAGTCGAGAGCAATGTGTATGCAAATAGTTGATAACGTCACACCACGTAACCCAATTCCCTAAAAGTGTACTGATCCTGCCGCAGAATAGTTTCTACAAAATCTCTACCCACAAAATTGGCCACATTGGCTGACATAGCTGTTGTATACGTCATGACAAGCAATAAAGCTATTCCAATTTCTGTCCTTTTGTAATAAAAAGTCCTTCCGTAAAGTGAGTAAGATACAACCTGAATGACTGAAGAGTCTGTGTTTGATTCCCGACCGAGATAGAGGTTTATCACTTCTCCAGAGCGTCCAGACTAACGCTGGACCGCACAGATTACTGTCCATTGGTCACCGGGCTCTGTTCGAAGTGTTAAAGTGACCGGTGCGTGAAAGTGGCGAGCTCCAGCTTGTGTAGAAATAAACCTGCCTTCCCGGACATGTTTGTATGGAGCCCTACGTAATTAAGCAAAGGAAAAAAACTTTAACTTTTAACACATTATTAACAGAATTGTATGAAAGCAAATTTCTGAAACCTTTTAATATTCACTGTGATTTGTGCTCGAAAATCCCACTTCTACTTGTGGAGGTAGGCGCAGTCACATATTGCTTGTCGTCCCCAATTTTTCGTGGTGTAAGTGCCGTAGTGTTGTAAGGCAAAGTGGCGTCACTCCTCCCTTACTGTGAAAGTCTGCAAGTAAATTTGTGCCAAGCTGTCGGGGACATTATGCAAAGTGTATTCTATGTGGGGTGTCTGCGGTTGGTTACTCTTGGTCCTCTCCGTGTTACCTCTCATCTTATTCTCGCTGTTTGCATCTTAAAAGAGAATATCTTCTCAACTGTTTCTTTTTGTCATCACCATGGGAATATCAGGCAAAATAAGAGTAAAACTTTAGCGTCGTTTTAACAATGTCGGCCTCTATATTCCACTTTCAAATTTAAGACATACTCGATGGGATAATAAAAGATAATTACAATTAAAACTTAATTAACTTATATATTTATTAACCCGCTCATTTATAAAAAGTCCGCATTGAATGGTTCAACCCCGTATCGTAGCAAATACGCGATAGTCTACAGTTAGAGTTTCTACGAGCCTGAGAGAAATAACTGTTTCCCCGTGTGAGAAAACAGCTCCAAACTGAGTTTTCCCCGAACAGTGGTTTTTAACCATGTTTCAGTAAAACACCAGTTTAGGTTTAAAGCTGGTTTGAGTTTTATTAGCCGATCACAGTGGCTGCCCCGTCTGAGTCGTGGATTTTCTGCCGCTCGCTCTTTGGAATTACGGGTTCGAAACCCGCCGGGATCATGGATATCTTTCTCTTGTGTCTGTTGTAACTTGTCAGGTACAGGTTTCTACGACAGGCTGATCACTCTTCCAGAGGAGACCTGTAGAATGTGGTGGGTCTGAGTGTGATCGTGATGCTTCGACGGTGAGGAGGCCTTAACACACTAGTGGCTGTGGAGTCACGGAAAAAATGGGGTTTAATAGAATGTGTTATCAAATGATAAGGAACTACCTCGAAGCCAAACACGTAAAAGAAAGATTTAAAAAATTTCTGAATGTTCTTTCAAGAAAAACAAATCTTCTACTTTTAATTTTCTTTTGATATTTTGTTTTGTAAGCACAGAACGTGACGGACGGGTGGACGGGCGAAAGAGCATTTTGATTTGTGTGTATGTGTATGTATGCGTTGTAGTTAGTTAATAAATGCCTCACTAGCTAAATCTCCGGCGTCGTGCGTAACTCTTAAGTAAAAAAAAATTCTTGGCCGGTGTGGAAATACTATCACGGAGGGACTGCTTATAATCCTAACACTGTGCCAGAATAGTCGACATATTGCGGGATGCCTTATGAACACAATATAGCAGTTTATATTCCTTGTCCACGCTTTAAAGTATGTTGTTTGTTACTTAGCCTATGTGATAAACCAGTAGTTGCACTTTCGTAAATATGTTCAGTCACATACTTTTGGTTTGCAACAACATGTTTCCGTCACTTCTGTGACCATCGTCAGGCTATCTCATATGAAAAGGTGTCTCAAAAGATCCCTGCTACTGTGCACAACTTTGTTTACCCAACACATCCGCCAAACGAAATAAACAGGCCCTATTTTAATATATTTTCAAAAGTATGTAAACCTCCAATGAAATTTTAGTGTTCTATGACCATGAACTTTTCATACAATATTGAATGTAAAGTTCAGTTTTGAATGGAAGCATCACGATGTGCTTGTAACGTAATATAATACCATATAATGAACGTCAGCAGAATCACTTTATTATTTAAGGTAATATTAGGCTACATGTTTCGACTAGACTTAGTCATCCTCAGGCCTATATTAACATTTGTGTTACCAGATACTGTGCACACTTTGGGATCCCATCCCATCACGATGGAATCCCAAAGTGTGCACAGTATCTGGTAACACAAATGTTAATATAGGCCTCAGGATGACTAAGTCTAGTCGAAACATGTAGCCTGATATTACCTTAAATAATAAAGTGATTCTGCTGACATTCATTGTAACGTTGAGTGTTTGTATTGTACATTTTTGTACTATTGTTTTATATTAACTTTATTCTCTTTATGAGACGCCCTGATGATAGTCACACGAGTGACCGAAACATGTTTGTGAAAAATAATGACATGTGATTGAACATATTTATAAATTTACATTTGTTGGTTTATCACATAAGTAAGGAAGATAGAAACTTCAGCGATGGAAACCAAGTGGTCGGTGAAAGTAGTACAGGCGTTCTTTACGAATGAAAAAGGACGCGCGAATGTGTGAGTTAGGTTTGTCTAGTTGTGACATTGCAACAGTGCCTAACCTGCTGGACAGATTACTTTTAATTCGATGTAAAAAACAGTTAATGTTGTGAAGGTTAATGAGAGCTGTTTGTTGTAAGAACGGAACAAATACATGTTATTGATGTGACGGCAGGCGGTGCAGGCTGTCACTGTTGTGTTCTAAAGGGTTGATGAATTACTCAGAGAAACGTTGTTAGAAAGGACAGCTTGTTCCGTACTTTCAACACAAGATGCTCATTTTATCGTGTGCCTTGACATGGGTCTGACACGGGAGCTTCTACCATAAAAGTTCTCTTTCTTACTTTATATTAACAATAAAAGAATAGCCAAAATATTATACAAATTCTTCTACAAAATTCTGAATTTCTAGCTGGTTATTTTATAATATTCTTTCATTACTTTCTTTATTTCTTTCTTTCTGACTTCTGCCTATTCATTGTAGGTGTAGAGAGTTGGTGTTACCCTTGTGGACACTCAATTAAGCACAAGCACGCACGCACGTACACACACATATTCACTCTGCACGACTCCTCTGGATAAGGGTTCGGCACGTTACAGACTGGTCTACCTGACAACACGCAACATACGCAAGACAGCCATGCTCTCGAAGGGATTCAAACTAGCAATCCCAGTAAACGAGTGACCACAGAACTGGGATTAAGATTTTTATTACTAAAAACATCAATTAAAGAAAAGTGGATTTATATTTAAAACAAAAGAAGTGGTTATTAGTAAGTTATATGAAGCGTCAATTTTCAAACCTCCTGTATAATAAGCTAGGCGCCGGCGTCTGGCTATAATGAAATTCAGCGCGCGCAGTGGCAATTAAACCCCACATGCTAAATGGCCACTTCCATTGCTGAATTTTCCCTCTTTCTCATGTACCATAACACAGTCTGTTACAATAGCTATGACTGTGCATTAGTCATAGGGATTTACACCTCTGTTGTAGAAACAGCAAATTGTGTAGAATCGCCATCACAGCTAGACGAAACTGTCGGCTGCACAACAGTATTAATGAACAGACAAAGTTGAACTGTTTTCGATAAGCTTAAAACCGATAAAGCAGCCAAAGCTGTAATGCTTCTGACTGCTATTCGTGAGGTGCGATGGTCGATTCTCCATCGAGAATACTGATATCCTCAGATGAGCCTTTGTTTTTGTTAGCTCGTCCACACAATGATAGACACATTCGTAAAATTGAAAAATGAATCTCTAAAATATGGCTTAACAATAAATGTACAGAAAACAAAATATCTGAAATGTTCCAGGAGACAAGACCAATTAAAAGCCATAAATATTGAAAACAAAGAAATTGAACAAGTTAGATCATTTAAATATCTTGGGTCAACAGTAAATACAGAGAGTACAATG
>Ga0123355_10014867_pt1 | contig 12190 bp, 11 predicted proteins | sample TergutEmb28metaG_3_FD_89872 | JGI IMG/M metagenome (GOLD analysis project Ga0123355, IMG submission 89872) | Embiratermes neotenicus P1 segment gut microbial communities from Petit-Saut dam, French Guiana - Emb289 P1 | ecosystem: Host-associated > Arthropoda: Insects > Digestive system > Gut ...
GCCTTTCTCTTTGCTCTTTTTCGCTTCAATTATTAATTCTCGTTTTTCGTTTGTCATCGCTCTCATTTGTTTATTATATCACTTTTCCATATTTTTGTTTTAATAACATGTGGAAGTGCTATAGCAATATCCTGTAATTCTCGTCTTTGACTACTTTGTTCATATTTTGATGTGACAATATGATTTTCAAGTATATTGTAGCCTTCTTCCAGCTCGTTCATATACTGCGCTACTGCTACAGGCTTAAAGCGTTCGTTTCTCCTTATGATTTCATTATTTTGCATTTGTCTATGTATTGATCGTCCCACATGAATTGTTGGTTCACGTTCCAAGCCTTGCGCTTCTAGCGAACGGTGATCAATTCGTGCTTGTTCGCCTTTTTCTTTTAATGCATCATTACACACGTTCGCCCAATTCTCACGCCATTGTTCAAGTTGGTTTTTGTTATTCCACGATCGGTTCTTATTCTTGAATCCTGATAAATCTACATCACGCATAGTAAGCATGATATGGAACTCTTAGCCGATATTGATAAACTCGACAAAGCGAAAACCCTCAACAAAAGCCCGTATTTAAGCCTTTGTTGAGGGTTTTCAATTGAGAGATTTTCTCGTAGTCGAGGTTTCTCTGGTTTGGTTACGAGGACATGAAACTGTAATCATTAAAAAGGCTCTCATATCGTTAAAATCATGCACCCAGAAACGATTATAGAGCTACATCAGATTTTAGTAATACATCTCAACGTAACTGTACGCCTTTTCAAAAATTTCGTTATCCTTGATTTTGTACTTGTTCCACATCAAGTTACGCAGATTCCTTTTTACCTCTTTTTTGCCAGTGGTAGTGCCTTGCCAGCCGTCAAAGCGATAAATTTTCACAATACCGTCTATGTCGTTGACGATGCGCTCAACAATTATGGGGGTTTTGCCATTTTTAATGCTGTTGAACAACTCGGTTAGCGCAACCTTGCCCTTGTCGATTTCTTCTTCTGGCACAACTTCTTTTTCCGCTTGCGCCGCCTCTTTAGCAAGTTCCAACAAGCGTTTCAAAAATTCCAAACTGGTTATAAGCCCTTGCTCATGACGTTCTCGCAAATCTTCCAGCCGTTCCCCCAGTTTAATGAACCGCTGGTCTTTATCGTGTTTGCGGATTTTGGCAACGAGGTCAATTTCCATGGCTTTTATGCGCCGTTTGGCTGTGTCCCTGTTCTTCTCAAAAAACTCATCTATAAAATCAGCGTCCAATTCAAGGATTTCTACATCCTCCCGCACCTGTTCCACGGTTATATTTTGGTGGACTAATTCGATGGTCTTTGCGCCAAGAGCCGCCCAAATTAAACCACCACGCCCGTCAACTGGCCGCACGGATTCATAAATTTTGGTAATCCACAGATAATCGGCACGATATGGTGCGAGGAAAACATCCGGTGACAAGGCTTCCCATGCGCGATTAAGCACTCGGTAATCTGCTCCAAAAGCGTCACGCGCTTCATTATCGGGTAGGGCTTCTTGTGCTGCCAAAAGCCCCTCCCAACCTTCCACTGTGCGGTCAATACCGATAAAGTATGATATACACTTTTCCAGCAGACGCGGCAGTTCCCGCCTAACCTCGGCAATATTTGTGATGACTTGCTGTACATTCTTCTCGTCAAAATCCAGTGCCTTTGCCACATTATCGAAGATTCCGATATAATCCACAATCAAGCCATGGGACTTGTCCTGCCCATACACACGATTTGTACGGCAGATGGCTTGCAACAGCGTGTGGTCTTTCATGGGTTTATCCAAATACATAGCCTGTAAAATTGGTGCGTCAAAACCCGTAAGTAGCTTGCTGGTGACAATAACCAGCTTCATTTTACTGCCCGGTTCACGGAAATAATCCAGCAGCTTACCCTCTTCGTCACGGTCACGGCGGAATGCTTTATATTTACCCTCTTTATCGTTGTTGGTGTCCATAACAATGTCCGTAGCTTCTTCACCCAAAAGAGCATCCAATTCCTTTTTGTAGAGCATACAGCACTCACGGTCGTAGCAGACCACCTGCCCCTTAAAGCCATTGGGTTCGATTTTTTCCCTGTAATGCTTTGCGATATGAGCGCATACCTTTTTTATGCGTTCTGGGGATTTCATTATGGCTTCCATTTTAACACGCCGCGCCAGTTCGTTTTTCTCGTCTTTGGAGAGGGATTCCGTCATTGCATCAAACGCCACATCCACAACATCTTGGTTTACGCGCAGGTCAACGGGTACGGCTTCAAAGTGAAGTTGTAGTGTTGCGTTGTCACGAATAGAGTCCGAAAATGAATAACGGCTCATATATCCGCTTCTGTCCTCGGTCGCACCGAAAGTGAAGAATGTGTTTTTGTTTGTGCGGTTTATCGGCGTTCCCGTCAAGCCAAAGAAGAATGCGTTAGGCAGAGCAAGCCGCATTTTTTCGCCAAGATTGCCCTCTTGGGTGCGATGGGCTTCGTCAACCATGAGGATAATATTGTCGCGCTGGTTAAGCACTCCGTCCACTTCGCCGAATTTGAAAATAGTGGTGATGAGGATTTTCCGCATATCGCCTTTGAAAAACGCCACTAAATCATCTTTGCTGCCGGCACTTTGCAAATTAGGAATGTCGGCCGCATTGAAAGTAGCGGTTATTTGGGTTTCAAGGTCTATGCGGTCATCCACAATGACCACGGTTGGGTTCTTTAATTCCGGAGTCATGCGTAGCTTTTGCGCGGCGAAAACCATCAAGAGTGATTTTCCACTTCCTTGGAAATGCCAAATCAACCCCTTTTTGGGATAGCCTGCTTTCACACGCTCTACAATAAGGTTAGCCCCTTCGTATTGCTGGTAGCGGCATATTACCTTGTATTTGCGGTATTTTTTATCTGTAGCAAACAGTGTGAAGAACTGAAAAATATCCATAACCACGCTTGGATTGACCATCGCCGCCAAACTTCGGTTTACGTCTATGAGGGAGCCTTCTTTTTTGTTGTCCGAGGTATGCCACGGCCCCCAATAGTTAATGGGCATATTCACTGAGCCGTAGCGGTAGCATTTACCTTCAGTTGCGAAATTAAATACATTGGTAACGAACATCTGCGGTATGCTTTTTTCATAGGCGTGTATATCTTTTGCGCCATCCAGCCAAGTGACGGCGTTACGGGTCGGGGTTTTCATTTCGCCTATGGCAATCGGGAAGCCGTTAATGAGCATAACAACGTCAAGCCGTTTCCCATCTGCGCCATCAGTTGGATATGCCCATTGATTTGTGACAACGTACTCATTAAGCCCAATGTCGGCATTCGTGCCAAAAAAGCGAACAGGTACAGACTTACCATCCTCGCCAAATGGGTATGAGTTATCTTCAAAAACCATGCGTTTGAATGTTTCATTTTGGGTGACGAGGTTGTGTTGATTTGCTGAAATAATCAGCGTTCGCAATTTGTAGATTACATCATCAGCATAATCGGGTTTTGCAGCTATTTCCGGGTTTAGGCGGATTAAAGCCTCACGCACCATGGGCTCAACCATAACATCCCCATGTGAGCGTAGCAATTCATCGGCGGGTATGTACTTCCAGCCGTTTTTGCTGATGGTTTCTACCACCATTTTTTCCAAGTCTGATTCATAAAACATGGGGATGGTCTCCTTTGGCTTATTCGGACGCTACCAAATCCAAGGTACGTCATACTTTTGGATGTTTTCATCCGTGGTGACGATTGTCATTTCTTCCAGTAGTGCGGTCGCAATAATAATTCCATCGAATGGGTCACGGTGCAGTAACGGCAACGTGACATAGGTTTCAATGTGTTGCTGGTCAATGCCCAAAAGCCCGCAACCAAGCGCATCAACTCTGGAGAAAACCCCATCAATCCCCATTGGCAACGGCAATTTGCCGATACGGTTCTTGATAGCGATTTCCCAGATAGAAGAAATGCTGATGAACTTTGGTGCGTTTACATCGGCGAGTATTTTTTGCGCTGATTGCGACAGCTTGGCATCGTCAAACATTGCCCACAAAAGCACATGAGTGTCCAAGAGATAATCCATCAGTACATATACTCCTTCATTTCCTCTAAGGGTTCGTCAAAATCATCTGGTATTTTTACCTCGCCGTTCCATGCCCCAAGCATGGTGGATTTGCTTGGGTCTGGCGCACGAAGCAAGCGAGAGTTGCGGTCTGTGTTTTTGCGCTGGGGGACGATTTTATCAATCACATCGGTTATAGGCTCCGTGCCGGCCATTGTTCGGGCAAAATCCTCAAATGCCTGCCGCTGTTGATTGGCGGCCGATATGGGCTTGTCGGTCACTACTATTAAAACCTCCACAAATTCAGGGATTGCGGCGGGTTGTGGGGACACGAAACGCCCCTCTTGAAAATGCCCTTGGAATGTTTTTATCATCTTCATCAACTCCTAACTAATTTTTTTAGCCGAGGTTTTCACTCAGCAGGGCTTTGTAGGTTGCTTCTAATTCCTCTAAAGTATTTTGCAACTGCATTTTCGTTTTATTCGTTTGATTGGCGATTTTGGCAAATTTCTGTTGTAGTTCGGCTGGAGGTAGAGGCAATCGAATTGCTTCTAACATAGCTTTTGTAATTTGGTTAATAGTTGAAGTTTTTGCAGATGCAATCTGCTTGTTGAACGCCTCGGAGCGAAAATACGAAAGCAAATAATCACAATAGCGGCTACGGACAATAGTCATGAAAGCACCAAACGTCATATCCTCGGCTAACTCAGGAATCAACGCTGTTTTTCCAACTAATTGCGCGCTTCCATTTCGACTACACATCAAAATATCTCCTGCTTTTACATACAGGCGTTCCTTTATATCTGTTTTTACTCTGACAATATCTGAAAAATCAAGTTTTCCGTTTTGAATATTTCCAGAACGTAAAACTATTGTGCCATCCTCTGTCACTTCAGCAGGCTTATATGTCAGGCCAATAAAGCACTCTGCAAGGTCACCCAAAGGCTTAATTTCCCAATCCATTGAATTTGTTATGGGGTCTCCAAAAATCTCTTCAAACTGTGCTTTAACCAATTTATCTGTCATAGCAATCAAATTTTTATATACTTCTCTCGCTTCATTCGCCGCCCAAAGCAACTCGGCAAGTTTGCGTTGTTCTTCAAGTGGAGGTAGTTCAAACTCCAACAGCTTTAGCGTTCCCCAATTTATGGTCGGCGAAAGAGAGCCAACAGAAATATTGATTGCGGCATCAAGAAAATAATCGGAACTGATGAAGAACGGAAAAAATGCGCTGTCCACCGCATCCTCTTTAGGACGTAAAACCATGCCGTGAGCCGAAAATATCCCGTCAAACGGTGCGATTGCTACTTTTTTTTGGTAGGCACGGCGTTTACCAAAAAGCACGTCACCCTTTTTCATAAGCAATTTTTCGCCTATAGGAGCAGACTCCCCGCCGTATCGAGAAACAACAAAAGTTCGGGGGTCTAAGTGTTCAAGCCCAATATAGGTGTCTTTGTCTGCTTCGGTTGGCTTTTTCTTGGCTATGCTGTTGATAGCAATATCCTCAAATTTATACCGCACCTCCAGCACCTCCCAACAACGCCGTCAAATTTTCGTACTCTTTCCATGTGCCGGACGCTTTCTCAATCCATGAAGCGGCACATTCTTTTGCAGACCGTGCATCCACGGCTTCATTGTTCACTTCCTGCAAATACAGAGGAATGGACAAAGAATAGCCATTTTTCACCGTGTCCTCAATTTCGATTACCTTTGCAAAGCCGTCTATATCTGCATATTCCTCATAAGTCCCAGCAATTTTTTTAATATGCCCTTCTTCAAGATAAGACTGTGCATTTTTCCGAGTGGCTTCGTTTGCCGCATTAATCAGCAGAATTTTCCCACGGCGGTTTACGGGTTTATTTGTTCGGCAAATCACAACACAGGCTTCCATGGGCGAGTTGTAGAACAAATTAGCACCAAGCCCGATAACGCACTCCACCAAATCCGAAGTCACCAAATTTTGTCGTGGGGCGTTCTCTTCAGTGCGGAACAATATCCCATGAGGAAACAGTATCGCACAACGCCCAGTCTGCGGATTAAGGCTTTTAAGGATATGCTGAAAAAACGCATAATCCGCACGGCTTTGCGGCGGCGTTCCAAGGAAGTTGCGCCCATATTTATCCGCAGAAAAGGCATCCCGATTCCACTGATTTATGGAATACGGTGGATTGGCTACAATCATATCAAACTGCTGTATCTGTCCGTTTTCGATAAATGCCGGGGCAAGAAGCACATCGTCATTTTCGATATGAAAGTCCTTAATTCCGTGCAAAAACAGGTTCATACGAGCGATGGCAGAGGTTAACTGGTTAATCTCCTGTCCGTAAATTTTCACATTGCGCCATTCCCTGTCTTGCTCTTTGAGGTAGGTAATGGCAGAGATTAGCATTCCTGCACTGCCGCAGGTTGGGTCGTATACGCTTTCGCCGGGTTGGGGTTTTAACATTTCTGTCATAAGATGGACAACGGTGCGGTTTGTATAAAACTCTTGGGCTGTATGCCCGCTGTCATCAGCAAACTTTTTAATCAAATATTCATAGCCCTGCCCTAACTCGTCTTCCGGGCAGTTTGCCAATGACAAGGTTTGCGTGGGGAAATGCTCTAGCAAATCTTTAAGCAGAGCATCAGGCAGACGGTTTTTGTTAGTCCGCGTTCCCTGCCCAAAAATACCACTCAACTTTTCCGCATTGGCGCGTTCTATTTCACGGAAAGCATTTACAATCGCCGTACCTACATTTTCGTGGGTTTCGCGGACATCCCGCCAGTGGTGTCCTTTCGGCATATTAAACAGATGATTTTCAGGCAACGCGGCATATTCTGCATCACCGTCTGATTCATCCATTGCGGTGGCGGTTTCTTCATCATAAACATCACAAATGCGTTTGAAAAATAGCAATGGGAAGATATATTGCTTATACGAGCCGGCATCAACGTGGGTACGCAAAAGAACTGCGGAATTCCACAGATACTTTTCCAGTTCCTCAATCGGTATCCTATCATCCATTAATATATCCCCCTTCCAACAATAATGCTTTGAATTTCTCCTCGGCGGCTTTGGCGGCGGTCAAAGCGGTAAAAAACTGCTCTCGCACTATGGCTGGAGGGATAGTTTCTTTGGGTTTTCTTTCGATATAACTGGAGACGGATAACGTGTGGCTTTTGTTCCCGATTTCTTCGAGGGTTGCCACTTTTGCAAACTCCATCACATCTTTGTATTCCATGCACAGCCTGTAAACCTCATTGACGTTATCTTCCGACATTATATTTTGCGCTCTTTGTGCCGTGTATATGTTGGTTGCGTCTACAAGGCAGACTTTCCCCTTGTGGTTAGCGGGTTTATTGTCATTTAACACCAAAATACAAGCTGACACGCCGGAAGAATAAAATATGCCACCAGACAAGGCGATAACGTATTCCAGCTTATCCGATTCAATCATTGCCTTGCGGATTGCGCCCTCTTTGCCGCTTCGGAATAAAATGCCTTGGGGCAAAACAACCGCAAGCCGTCCGTTTTTCTCATCCATGGATTTAACCATGTGCTGTAGCCAAGCGAAGTCGGCGTTACTGTCTGTTGGGTTTCCCCAAATGTTACGACCATGGACATCACTGGAAAACTGGTCTGCACCCCACGCTTTCAAGGAAAAAGGAGGATTTGCGATAACACAGTCGAAGGTCATCAACTTGCCATGGTGGATAAATCCGGGCGAACGCAAGGTATCTCCTTGGTGAATGCGGAAATCGTGTGCGCCATGCAAAAACAGATTCATACGGGCAATGGCGGAGTTATCCAGCTTCTTTTCCTGTCCATAAATCCGACCGTAAGTTTGCTTATCGTCCATCATGTAGCGGATGGCTTCAATCAGCATCCCGCCAGTGCCGGCGGCGGGGTCATACACGGTTTCGCCAGCCTTTGGCGCAAGTAACATAACCAGCAATTTAACAATTGCGCGCGGGGTATAAAACTCCCCAGCGTTTTTCTTGGACATATCCGCAAACTTTTTGATGAGGTACTCATTTGCATCCCCCATCACATCGGCAGGGTAGTTTTCGTTCCCGACCTTGATTTTGGACATATGCTCTACAAGGTTTTTTAGTCGCTCATCGGACAGCTTATTTTTGTCCGTCCAAGTGGCATCATCAAAGCTGGAAAACACGCCAGATAGAGTTTCGGGGTTTGCCCGTTCAATGCCCTGCATGGCATCAACAATTGCCTTTCCTACATTTTCATGGGCGTTGCGAATATCGCTCCAGTGGCAATTTTCTGGAATGATGAACCTGTGGTTTTCCGGAAAGGCGGCAAATTCCTCATCGCCGCTGGATTCTTCCAATGCGTGAGTTGTTTCTTCATCATATACATCAGCCAGTCGCTTGAAGAATAAAATCGGCATGACATAGCTTTTATATTCGTCTTGGTTTATGGGGCCACGTAGAATATTACACGCCGCAAACAAATGGTTGAACAGCTTGTCGCTGGTGGTTTCCTCATGGGTTGTAAATGAATCGGCATAATCTTCATCATCGGCAAAGAGTGCCATTTGCAAGGATTCCCCTCTTGAATTGCCATTAGCGTTACGTTTTTTGCCGTTAATTTTTATGGGGGTAGTAGCCACTTTCTTTTCTATCGCTGGGGGGAACGCGCTTTCAAATTCTGCAAATATCTTCAAAAGCCGTTCATCCAAGAACGTCAATGCATGACTACGAATGTCCGTAGGAATGCCGTAGTAGGCTTCGGCAATGCCACCAGTAATAGCCGCAAGCGTGTCGCTATCACCACCAATAGAGATAGCATTGCGGATAGCATCCTCAAAAGATGAGGATTCCAAAAACGCCATGATTGCCTGCGGCACGGTATCTTGGCAGGTTTCGTTAAATTTATATTCATCTCGAATGCCATCAAGAGTGAAGTTCATCGGGTAATAATGTTCGTTTACATAATCCCGGATTTCTAAAATGTTGCTGCCGTTTCTGGCAAGGAAAATACAGGCGGTGGTTGCCTCCGCTCCCTTTATGCCTTCCGGGTGGTTATGGGTGACTTCGGTCACTTTGCGGGATAGTTCTATAGCTTCCTCAAGGTTTTTTGCAACAAAACCACAGGCCGAAACACGCATGGCTGCACCGTTACCAAAGCTGTTATAAGGCTTTGGGCTGTCGGAGTACATCCACTGCCTAAACATCCCGCCGTAGCCGCAATTTGGGTACGGCTGTCCTACCTCTTGCATGAATTTAACCACTATTTCGCAAAGTATGGAATAATTGCCAGCACACTCAAGTAAAGCCTTGCCTACGGCAAGGGTCATAATGCTGTCATCGGTAAACTCGCAGCGGTATGTCATAAAGTCAAATTCCTTTGTTTTGATATTGTTCCACTCGAACCGAGAGCCGACAATATCGCCTATTATTGCACCGAGCATGGACACCCGCCTCCTTCAATTTATTCTTTTTTATTTAGAATGGCAAATCATCATCTTCGTCTATGCTTATGGCAACATCTGTAGGCTGTGGTATGGAGGGTTGGCTTGTCTGCACAATCGCTTCACTGCCCTGTATAGATTCCCATGGCTTCAAAATGCCAGCCTGAAAAAACTCCGTTTCCCTACCACACACTTCACAAAACCTCGCATTTGCAGGGTTGTTGTGCCGTGTTTTTTCGTCACTATGGTTGCCGTACCCATCTTCTTCAAAATAGCCTTCGCACAAGTTGATTCTGTATCGCCCACAAATTCGGCAATAATGTGTATCGTCTGAAAACTCGCTGTTTTTACAAATGGGGCATTGTGTGAACCTGTTTTCGTTGTCTACTTTGGGTCCGTCTGCATAATTCAAAATATCCACCATCTTTCCGTTATTGCTGCTTTGCTTGTCCGAAACAGATGTACCACAGATGATACAAAAATTGGCTATAGCCGAAATGTCTATATTCCCGCAACGTTTGCAAGCGAATGGTCGTAGGCTTGCAACTTGCACTTCAATATTTTTTACTGGCGAATTTCCGTATTTATCCAAGCAGTTAAGAATCGCGGCTTTTCCTGTTTCTGTTTGTGTGGCTTCATTATCACTTTTCACAAAAACCACCATATCTTCGCAGTCGTAGAAAGCAACGCTATCTTCGATTGCGGCATACAAGTCCGCATCCTTTTCCCAATCCCTAATACACATAAGGATAAAACATCAATAATCGCACTCTATGTAATCTTCATAGATTGCGGGTAATTGGATATTGTTGGCATGAAGCCCGTCAAGTAGAGCATTATCTGTCAAACCAATCATATAGCTGTAGAAGTTTTTTAGCACACGGAACGCGGCTTCTGGATATTTATATTCCGCTGTTTTTAGCTTGTTAAGCCTTTTATCAACGGCTTCACCCGATATGTCGCATAAAAGGCTAAGTTTTTCACGGCAGTCATGGTAATTAAAGTGTTTAATAACTATTTTAGGTGCCAATAATTCTGCGGCGAACCAATGCGCTTCTACTTCTAACACTCCATATTGCTTGTCTGTCAAGCCTGAACGATTGAGCGCAGTTGCCTCGAAATGGTCAAGATGCCCCAGCACAATATGCCCGATTTCATGTGCAAGTGTCCAACGGATACGCTGGCTGTTTTCGACACGTTCATCGTAAACGATGACATAATCGTTTGTTCCTCTTACAATGCGAATTTTAGCTTCCGCGCCATCTTTTTCAAGGTTGTATGGGTCTTGAACTTTCGTTTGAGTTTTCATGTCAAACCAGCCACGCAGATGCCAGTTCTCAAAATGTTCTATCACTTTTATCGGGTCTACAGGGAACGCAGCAATGCCAAGTTCATCTGAAAATTCATACGCCATTTGAGATACATACTTGAATCTCGGTTTATTGGGAATTTTTGCTCTTCGTTGCATTCAGAAACATCTCCACCTGCCAAACCAAGCCATCATAATCCTCTTCCTTCAAATCCGTGTTACGCGAGAGGCCGTCAACGATTTTCTGCACGGTTTGCTGTTGTTTTTCCGTTTTCAGGTCAGGAAACACCTTCTCTATCAACGGCATATCCCCATCATCGGACTTATATCCGGCGTGGCGTAATATTTCTTCCTTCGGAACACCCAATGCGTCAGCCAGTGCGTATAGAACGGGAACGGACGGGTTTACTCGCTCCCCGTTCTCTATGCGGTGTACTTCTGAATGGCTTACGCCCGCTTTTTCAGCCAACGCCCGCTTTGACCATTCCTTCGAAAGTCGCCTTTCCTTAATAAAATTGCCGATGTTATTCATGGCGCACCTCCTTGTCACTTATTATATCATGAGTGTTTCCAAAAAGCAACATGAAATTTCATATAGTCACCATATCACGCCAAATATCTCTCAATGGAAATCATTTTGATTTTATGTTGACAAATGGGTACAAGCCGTATATACTATTATCTAAGGATAAATTTACAAGGAGGTGCTACCGATGGAGCCACGCATTGATTACATTAGGCAACTTGTGCGAGAGCGCGATTGGAATGGGAGTGAATTTGCCCGTGAAATAGGTATATCTCGTGCTGAAGCAAATCGTTTTTTGAACGGAAAGCGGAAAGGTGGCAAGAAACTCATTGGCGGTTTACTGCAAGCATTTCCAGACGAAACCATGGATACGCTCTTTTTTTTGCCGAGCCTGTACCCGTTAGACACCACAAATAGTGATGTTTATGCCTATGGGGTAAAGCGTGGAAAGCCCACAAATCTCCAGTGTGCAATTAATGCGCTAAGTTCAAAAACGGTGCCAGTCAAACATCCAAAGGCACGTCAACTTGCTTGCACTATGAATGAAGCGGAAGGGCGCATAGAGATTGCCGATGGTAGCAACATCACCACAATCATATTTGCACCAAGTCCTATTGAAGTAAGGCATACCACAAAATTGCCAGAGGATGCGGAATAATCCTTTCAATTTTTGGCATAGCAACACCTGATAAAACTTAAACAAGAAATCCAAAGGAGTCGATTTTCATGGCAAAGAAAGGCAAAAACAGCACCGACAACATCCAGCCATCAAAGCGGGCGCAGAAAAGGTGCAAACCCCCATATGCACTAACTTAAAGTAAAAAGTTACAATGAAGCATAAGATAATTGAAGTTGTCTACGTTTAATTCGGTTTTCAACTTTAAGATATAGAAGAAATGAGTGAAAAGCAAGTAAGCAA
>Ga0123355_10014868_pt1 | contig 12189 bp, 10 predicted proteins | sample TergutEmb28metaG_3_FD_89872 | JGI IMG/M metagenome (GOLD analysis project Ga0123355, IMG submission 89872) | Embiratermes neotenicus P1 segment gut microbial communities from Petit-Saut dam, French Guiana - Emb289 P1 | ecosystem: Host-associated > Arthropoda: Insects > Digestive system > Gut ...
CCATGTCGGCGTCGCCGGAACCGTGCGCGACCCAGGTTCCATCGCAGGCATAAAGCACGGGTTCGAGCGCCGTGACCAATCCGCTGGCGGGAACATTTACGCCAATCGATTTGCCGCTGCGGGTGTGCAGGTAAGGCTCGCGGTTCGAAACTACAAACAGGCGCCCGTCTTCCAGCCGCGCGCGCACGTGTACCGCCAGCCGGTCCGCCGTCCAGCTCGATTCCGCCGATTCCCTCAGGCGGGCTTCCAATTCCGCAGCGGAGCGCGCCGTGTTGAGACTCTCGGCCAAGGTGGCCACCTCGCGCGCCAAGGGACGAAACAGATCGAGATCGAGCGGCTTGATGCGCGCCGACATGGCCCGGCCCGTGCGCAAGGCCTTGATCCAGTGCGCCGTCCTCGCGATCGGTCCGGCGATGCTCCAGCGCACGATCAGCAGCGTGATGAGCACGATCAGGAATACATGGGCGAGCGCGCTGAGGAATGTGTCGCGCCAGATTCTCAGACTCTCGGCGCGGATGTATCCCGAGTCATGCACAATGGCCAGGCTGCCGATGAGCTGGTCCCCGTTGTGCAGGGGCAGCGCGTAGATGTGGATGGAAGCAGTCCCCATCCGCAGAAAAGCCTTCGTGTCGCGATTTTCCCTGAGCGACTCGAGCACAATCAGCGGCGCGCTTTCCATGAGCGGCTGCAGATCGGTGGTCACCGCAATCGGATGTCCTTCGGGATCGTAGACCGCCAGCCCGGCGAGGTGTTCGCGGTTGGCGAATTGCTGCACCGTCTTTTGCAGGGTGTGCTGGGCATCGCGCTCCAGGTCCCGTTCCACGTTGCGCGCCAGACTCTCGCCTAAAACCCCGGCACGCCGGTCAAGATCCCGCCGCATCCCCCGGTTCAGCATCACGACCTGGTAATACGACGAGCACAACGAAACCAGTGTGACACCGACAATGAGAGAAACAATAAGTCGAGCGCTGAGCAGTCTCATCTATACAGGACCTCGGTCGTACCCGCGAGAGATCACCACGGCGGGAGTGCCAACACATCGGCAAAAAGCCAATAGTTCGGTTTTCTCTTGCGCGGTCCTGGAAGCCGCGTCAGGAGACGAAGCGCCATGACAGTGGCGGTGCGCACGCGAAGGATCGAAGCCTTCGCGTCAATCCGGTACCGTGACCAACAACATTCAGAGGACAGGGACCGGGCAAAGGTTGCACTGCGCTTGCCAAACGGAAAGCCCTTCATCTCCAACAGGTTGGGGGCAAGTGGAGCCAGGCTGGAGTGTAATTATTTCCCACTGCAGGCCAATCGATGGTTTAGGAACCCGCGCGTCAACTCCAGCTCAGAGTGCTGATTGAGTCCGGCGACAGCGCCAGCTCGGCGATCTGATTTGCCTGCCTGAGGTGGATAGTCTTCCCCTCACCTTTGTTGATAACGACCATCACCTTCTCCCCGTCAGGGTTTTCAAAGGCGGCCTGGGCAAGGCCTTCGACCCGGCTGGACGACTCCACCCGCCGGGCCCCGCGCCGCACATGGCGGGAGAAATGCGCAAATGCCCAGTACTGCCCGCTGCGCGTAATCTCCCTGGTCTCGGAGTGGATGGTCACCATTCCGCCGCACGAAAACGGACCGATATTGGGCCGCCCCTTTTCGTCGAGCGCAAGGTTCCACCCCGTGATGGACTGCGCCCAGTTACGAAGGATCTGGGCAAATGTCTCCCCCCAATTGACCCAGTCGGTCGCATAGTCCGGCTGGGTGTAATCCGGCCCGCCCTCGGTCCAGTAGATGTTGGCTTCGGGATACGCCCGGTGAAACTTGGTCATCTGCTCCGGTTCGCCGACATATCCGTGGAATGCAACGGCGTTGGTGTACTTGCGCACGTCGGGGTCGTCGAATTCGGCGACCGCGCGGCCCCACAGATTGTAGTTGTGGTCGAGAATCCAGATTTTGGTCGCGAGCCCGTTCTTCTGAAGCTCTGGCCCAAGGTGGTTTTTCACGAATCGCATCTCGTATTCCTGCGGCCACGCACTCGCCGGCATTCGGCCATCCTGATCGGTGTCGACCTCATTCTGAACCGTCACGGCTTGGACGGGCACGCCTTCGGCCGCATAGCTCTGGAGAAATTTCACCACGTACAAGGCGTACGGCACGAAGTAGCGGGGCGGCAGCAACCCGCCCAGCATCGAGCCTCCGGTCTTCATCCATCCCGGAGGACTCCAGGGAGAGGAAAACAGGAACAAATCCGGATTCTGCTTGCGCGCCTCGCGCAGCATGGGAAGCACGTAGGCCTGATCGTGCGCGATCGAAAATCGCGTCATCTCCGGATCCGGCTCGCCTTCGTTGTAGCTGAACAGTTTGGTCGAATAATCGCTCGCCCCGATGCAGGTCCGGCAAACGTTCATCCCCATCCCGGAAGGATGGAACAGCTCGCGAAACAATTGTTCGCGCGCGGCGGCGTCAAGCCGGTGGAACGTGTAACACGCCGCATCGGTAAAGGCCGCGCCAAATCCCAGAATTTCCTGATACTTTTGGGCAGGGTTGAGTTCGATCGTGTTCTCTTCCGTCCCGGTCGCGGTTCGCCACGCGCTCGGTGCCGCGGCCTGATAACGCAACGTTCCGCCGGTCACGCGAACGGCGATCTCAGGGGACTCGGGCGCGGGGGCAGGAACCGAAGATGCCAGCGAGAAATCGCGCGATCGAACTGCCGCCAGTCCCAGCGCAGACTGCTTCAGAAAAGTTCGCCTCGTCGGATCGTGGGTCACATGGGTTCTCCTGGCACGCATTCGCCGATGTGAGTATAGTGCGATCTATGCTCAATTTCACGGGAGCGGCGACGAAGACCGGATCCGAGCGGTGGACTCTGTTCGCAGTGATTTTGTTGGTTTCTGCCTGTGTGACGGCGCAGACCGGCCCGCAACCGTCCCCCGCAGGCTGGAAATTGACCTGGAGCGACGAATTCAACGCTGCCGACGGCTCGCCGGTGGATTCCTCGAAGTGGGTCTCCGAGACCGGCGGCAAAGGCTGGGGCAATCAGGAACTCGAGTACTACACCAGCCGCCCGCAGAACGCGATCCAGCAGGGCGGAAATCTGGTGATTACGGCGCTCGCAGAAAAATTTACCGGCTCCGACGGGGTCACGCGCGACTACACCTCTGCCCGCCTGAAAACCCAAACCCGGTTCTCCGAGAAGTACGGCCGGTTTGAGGCTCGTATCAAAATCCCCAGGGGACAAGGGATCTGGCCCGCCTTCTGGATGCTCGGCGACAATATCGACCGAGTCGGCTGGCCCGGCTGCGGCGAGATCGACATCATGGAAAACATCGGCAGGGAGCCGACCCTGGTGCACGGCACCATCCACGGCCCCGGGTACAGCGGGGCGAACGGCATCGGCGCGCCCTTTGCACTGACCGACACCGCCGGCTTCGCCGACGGCTTCCACATCTATGCCGTCGAGTGGGCACCGAGGACGATCCGCTTCTACGTCGACGACCACCTCTACGCCACCCGCACGCCCGCCGATCTGCCCAAGGGAACGAAGTGGGTCTACGACCATCCCTTCTTCATTCTGCTGAATGTCGCGGTGGGCGGTGGATGGCCCGGCAATCCGGATCGCACCAGCGTCTTCCCGCAAACGATGCTGGTCGATTACGTGCGCGTCTACCAGGCGTCCAGCTAAAGAACTCGAAGCGGTTGTTATGTTGGGGAAGCTGCCATCGCTCCCTGTCAAGCCCAGCTTCCAACGTTGTCTTCGCCTGATGGAGCGGGAATCGTTAACCATTTGCGCGCCCGTAAAATCGTATAAAATCGATTCCCAGAAATTTCTCACCCTACGTAAGGAGTTCCTTCATGAGCAAGGTTCGAGTCCTGGTCGGCACGCGCAAAGGCGCATTCATTCTCACGGCAGACGGAAAACGCGACAAGTGGGACGTCAGCGGCCCCCACTTCGCCGGATGGGAACTCTACCACCTCAAAGGCTCGCCCGCCGACCCCAACCGCATTTACGCCTCGCAAACCAGCGGATGGTTCGGCCAGATCATCCAGCGCTCCGACGACGGCGGCAAAACCTGGTGCCAGCCCGGAACCCCGCCCGCACAAACCGCCGCACCCGCCGGCATGCCTAAAGGCGAGAGCAACAAGTTTGTCTACGACATATCGCCCGAAACCGGCAAGCCGCTCACCACGCACCAGTTTTACGACGGTACCCAGCATCCCTGGGAATTCAAGCGTGTCTGGCATCTCGAGCCGTCGCTCACTGATGGTGATACTGTCTATGCCGGGGTCGAAGACGCAGCGCTGTTCAAGTCGACCGACGGCGGCAAGAACTGGAACGAACTTTCCGGACTGCGCGGCCACGGCACCGGACCGAAGTGGCAGCCCGGCGCTGGAGGCATGTGCCTGCACACCATCATTCTCGATCCCCAGGATCCAAACCGCATCTACATCGCCATCTCGGCGGCGGGAGCGTTCCGGACTGACGACGGCGGCAAAAGCTGGAAGCCGATTAACAAAGGCCTGTACTCGAAATACATCCCCGATCCCACCGCCGAGGTCGGACACTGCGTCCACCACGTCGCGATGAACCCCGGGCGCCCGGGTGTCCTCTTTATGCAGAAACATTGGGATGTGATGCGTTCCGACGACGCCGGCGATCAATGGACCAAGATCAGCGGCAACCTGCCCACCGATTTCGGATTCGCCATCGACGTGCACGCGCACGAACCGGAAACGGTTTACGTCATCCCCATCAAGAGCGACGGCGAGCACTACGTCCACGAAGGGAAATTGCGCGTCTTCCGCAGCAAGACCGGCGGGAACGAGTGGGAGCCGCTCACCAGCGGGCTGCCGCAGGAAAACTGCTACGTCAACGTCCTGCGGGATGCCATGGCAGTCGACACGTTGGACAAGTGCGGCATCTACTTCGGTACCACCGGCGGCCAGGTGTACTGCTCCGCCGACGCGGGGGAGAGTTGGGCGCCGATCGTCCGTGACCTCCCGGCGGTGCTGTCGGTGGAAGTGCAGACGTTGGCTTAAGGGTGCGCGTCCGCCAGCAAGAAAGGGCGCGGGCTGACCTGAGCCCCCGCTTGCAATCGTGGATCGTAGCTGCGCAGGCCGCCGTCCGAGCGCCCGGCGAGGGCCGCAGGGTGGTAGTCGGAACCGGACCCGGAGCAGCGGCATCGGGAATTCCTGATTGCGAGCCCCCCCTTTTCGGGTTCGGGGCGAGAGGGTGGGGACTTTTTATCCCCTCGTTTTCTTTTGCGCGAAACGCCGGGCGACCCCTGCAACCACATCCCCTCAGCGTCCGCCGGCGCGTATGGTCACCATCTCGGCAATCGTCAGAAACAGGGCATAGGTCGCAAACAGAAACGCGCCATACCGCCCCGCACTTTCCGGACGCATGCGCGGCATGAACTGGTGAAACCGCGACAGCAACACCGCTTCCCCGAGCATCCCCGGCAGTGCAATCAAGAGCGCCGCAAAAGCCCAATCGGCCGCCGGGGTCTGCCGCAACTTCAAGACGAGGACACAAAGGACGCTGGTGAAGACCGGCGTCAGCACGAAATTGATCCAGTAGCGCTGCGCCGTGGATTCAAACACGTGAGCTCCGCGAAGCTGGTACCAAACGGTTCCCGCGATCCAGAACCCAACCCCCAACAGCGGAAATAGAACTTTATCGAACGGCTTCATAACGCTCCTCATCGCTCCTCGATCGGCACCGATCGGCACCCAGCGGCCCCCTTCGAAGAGAACGAAACCTCGTCCGAGACCGTCTTCTGGACGAAGTCGTGGAACAGTCGCCCTCGAATGCCGCGAATGCCGGAGCGGGGAAAATCAGGGCTTCGGCCCCTTCCGCCTGCGCCAGGCATTCCTGTACCATCCGGTACATAATACTTGTACCACATGGTACATTCAAGATGCAACATGCCCCGCAAGAAGGATCAAGCCACCCGCCAGCACCTGCTTGAAGCCTGCCTCGCCGCCTTCGTCCGCGCGGGAACCCTCAGCCTGAGTCTCGACGCGCTCGCGAAATCCGCCAGAACCAGCAAGCGCATGCTGATCCACTACTTCGGCAGCCGCGAAGCTCTGGAAGAGCAGGCGATGTCGGAACTGGAAGACCGCCTGCGTGCCCGCTTCCGCACAGGAGCTTTCCCCGCCGGCACTTCGCTCGGCACTGTCGTCGAGGCGTTGTGGGATCAGATCACCGCCCCACAGGCGCGGGGCATCCTGCTCCTCACCATGGATCTCACGCGCCGCAGTTGGAGCGGCTCGGATCGCGGCAAGCGCTTTTTCGAGGAGCAGCAGCGTCTGTGGTCGGAAATGCTCGGTGAGTTTTTGCCGGACGCGGTCGCGGTCGAGACGCTGCTCCAGTTGTTTCAGGGAGCCGCGCTGGTTTACCTGGTCACCGGAGACCGTGAACGCGGCCGGCGCGCGCTCGATCGGCTGATCGCGGGGGAAACCCGCCCCGGTGCCGGGTAGCGCCTTTTGACTTCTCCCTATTTCGAGTGTTAGCGTCGGTTTCCGGGTCCAGCGGGAGAAAATATGCGGAAGGTCTTGATGGCGGCGCTGCTTTGGTCCCTGGCAGGCACAGTTACAGCTGTTGAAGCTCAGACGGTAAAAAGCACGCCCGGCGCCGGCACCCCTCCCGTGGAGGCACAGGTCCGCAGGCTTTGGGAAGCTTTCAAGAACAAAGACAAGGCTGCTCTATCGTCCCTGCTCGACGATGGGTTCCGCATGTTCGAGGAAGGCCTGGCCACCTTCGCCGACAAGAAAGCTGAAGTGAACGCAGTCGACGAGTACGACCTGCTCAGCTACACGCTCAGTGATTTCACCGTGAAGCCCACCGGACCGAACACCGCGGTGATTACTTACATCGCGCGGTACGAAGGCAAATCCGGCGGCCAGCTCTCCCAAGCAAAAAGCGTCTTCGGGGAAGTCTGGGTTCACAGCGGAGGCGAATGGAAAGCTCTGTATCTGCAGGAAACCTATGTGAAATGAGGTGAGGTGAGAATCACGATGGCGGCCACCATTCGCGTCGAACTTCCGCAACATCTTCGAACCCTGGCGCACGTTGGACACGAGCTCGAACTCGAAGTCGATGGGCCGGTAACGCAGCGCTCGGTCCTCGATGCCCTCGAGGCCACCTATCCCATGTTGTGCGGCGCGATCCGCGACCACGTCACCAGGCAGCGCCGTCCATTCCTGCGCTTCTTCGCCTGTCAGGAGGATCTGACGCACGAATCGCCCGACGCGCCGCTGCCCGAAGAGGTTGTATCGGGTAAAGAGCCGTTCCTGATCATCGGCGCCATCGCGGGCGGACGGGACTCGGCTCTTGCCCGAATGGACAATGGCGAGATTCTCACTTAATCAAAGGCCGGACGCGACTTGGCGGTCGATGCTGAATTCCCCCTCAGACTGAGGTGGCAGGATGCATTAGTTCACGAAGTCGACTTTTTTGAGGTTGTCGTCGGGGACGCGGTCGATGAGCAGAAGCAGCGGATCAACCCCGGCCTTGTCCGGTTTTTCGTTGGTGGTAAAGGTGTAGGTGCTCTGCCTGCCGCTCATGTGGACGAGCTGGCGCGCGAGGACCTTGCCGTAGTGGTCGCCTTTTGCGGGAGCGGCGAGCGCGCCGACCTCGATCCAGTCGTCGACGGGAACCTCGGTGTCCGCGCCTTTCGCATCGGCCTTGTACTTCCGGGTCTCGACGACGACGCTGACCAAGTATTTGCCGTCGGGGCGCTTTTTGGCCGTGGCGGTGAGGCAGCGGTTGGAGAACAGGGTGATGTCTTCAAACAGATCCTTCAGCAGGGATTGGTACTGCGGTGGAGTCTGACTGCGGAGCGCGTTGACCAGCGCCCACGAGGTGGGGTTGGGCGCCGGCGCGTAGCCGTACTGGCCGAGCACCTGACGCAGGGCAGTGTTGATGGCCTGCTCGCCGATCATCTGGCGCAGGTAATACATCACGACGCTGCCCTTGCGGTAGTGGATGTAGCCCTGGCTGGCTTCGACGCGCATAAGCGGGCGCTCCTTGAGCCGCTCCGAGCCGCGCGAGCGCAGGTAGTTGTCCATCTCGTACTCCATGAACTTGCGCATGGTGTCAGGGCCGTACTGCTTTTCCATGACCATGAGGGCGGAGTACTGCGCCAGGGTCTCGGAGAGCGAGGTTGCGCCTTCCATGTTGGCGCCGATGACCTGGTGCGCCCACCACTGATGACCCATCTCGTGAGCCACGACATAGTAGACCATGTCGATGTCGTCGGGTTTCTCGATGTCGGCGATGAAGCCGATGGATTCGGAATACGGCATGGTGCCGGGGAAGGCCTGCGCAAAGGAGGCCACGCGGGGAAACTCGATGATGCGGGCCTGTTTATTGAAATAGGGTCCGTAGTTGGCGGTGTAGTAGGCGAAGGACTTCTCGACCGAATTGATCATGCGGGGAACGTTCCAGGGATGTTCGGGCAGGTAGTAGACCTCGACATCGATGCCGTTCCAGTTGCGGCGCTCGACCGTGTAGCGCGCGGAGATGAAAGAGTAAAAGTTGAGCGCGAAGTGATCGAGTTTGTACTCGTAGAAGTTGCGGCCATCCTGCTGCCAGGCGCGGATCAGCGACCCGGGCGCGATGGCCGTCTGGTCGGCGCTGGTGCTGATGACGGTGTCGACGTTGACCCAGTCGGAGTTGTTGGTGATGTAGTTGTTCATGCAGCCGGCGGTGCAGTCGGCAGCGAGGGCTGGCATGAGGTCCTTTTCCCTGAGGCCGAAACGCTTGCGATCGTTGGGATCAGTGAGCTCGTTGTAGTCCTGGTAGCCGATCTGGGGGACGGTGCTGGAGTTGAAGAAGCTGCCGTTCTGGACGATGCCGTTCATCGTGAGCTGGTTTTCAAATCCTTTGGGGTGGGACTCGACATCGATGTTCATGGGGCGGACTTCGCCGGGCGCGAGCGCGGGCGAGACTTTGTAGATCTGGAAGCCGAGGCGCTTGTCGTCGAGGGTTAACCGCGCGCCGGGCAGCGAGACGCTCTCCGTGAAGTCGCGGTCGGTGGTGATGTAGAGCGTGTCGATGGCATTGGCGGTTTCATTTTTGACCTGCTGCAGGCAGTCGAGGACCATCTCGCGGGTCGCGGGATAGAGGGCGAGATCGTATTTGACGTCGATGATGCGCGGCTGGGGAAGGTTCTGGTAGCGCTTGTAGGCCTTCTCGTAGTCGGCCTGCAGTTTCTGCCGGTCGTCCTCGCTGAGGACGTGATTCAGGATTTCCGTGTTGTAGTAGATCCAGCCGCCCACGAGAAGCAAGCCCAGGGCAGCGGCCGCTGTCCAGAGGCGGATGGGGCCGCGGAAGCGCAGCGCCGCGTTGCTGACGCGGGCCTTCCAGCGCAGGTCTTTGCCGCGCGGCCAGAGGATAATGCTGGCGATCGAGAGCAGGATCGAGAACAGGGTCCAGTAGGCGGCGAACCAGAACCAGGCTTTCATCCACGGCTGGTAGCCGAAGAAATCCGAGTAGGTCATTCTCGGCAGCGACCCGAACTGGACCATGTACGTGCCGACGTGGAGCGGACGCCAAATGAAGAGATTGGCGACGACGAAGCCGACAAAGGCAAAGTAGCCGACGTATTTGTTGGGCGAGACGACGTGGACGAAGAAGGCGAGGACGGCGAGGAAGGCGAAAAGGAGGAGATTCTGGCCGAGGAGGCTCTCGATATAAACGCCGAACTGGAAGCGGGTATAGCCGTGGGCAGCCTGGACGCAAATGGCGATGACCATAACCAGAACCTGCAGCGAGGCCATGGCGGTCATGAGGGCGGCGAGCTTGGCGAGATAACGGGGCCACTCGGGAATGGGAAGCGCGTCATTCACTTCGTCGACGCGCGCATCGCGCTCTTCCCATACCAAAAGACCCGCAAAGAAGGTGATGAGCGCGATGAGGAAGAGGTAAAACGAGCCGGCGATGATCTGGACCATCATGTAGGTGACCGGGCGCGTGGTGAGGCCGAATCCCTGCGTGGCGTTGAAGATGAGGGAGAGGACGCAGTTGATGAGGGCGCCGCAGGTGACGACGATGAAGACGACGGACTTGAAGAGGCGGCCGTACTCGATGCGCACGATGCCCAGGAACTGGCGCAGGCGGGCGCTGGCGCCGAAGCTGAGCCCGGCTTTCGACAGCAGCGCGGGAACCGACTCCTGATTGGGAGCAGCGGGCTCGGGCCGCGACTGCCGGCCGGCGCCGCGGCCGGCACGCTCGGAGAAGCTGAAGCGCCAGCAGACGAAGCCGAGGATGAGCAGGCCGACGGCCAGCCAGAGCAGACGGTTCCAGAGCAGGATGCCGACGAAGCCGAGGACGCGGGAGTTCTTGTCGTCGACCGTCCAGTACTTGGTCATCAGGTTGAAGGCGTTGTTGCCGAAGGGATCGAGTAGGGCGGCGAGCTTCTCGTTTTCGAGCTTGCCGGTGAGGACGCCGGCGATGACGTTGATCACCAGCAGCAGAAGAGCGCCCAGAAAGGAGATGACGGTACTGCGGCTGAGCGCGGCGATGGCGAACAGAATGGCGGCGATGAAAACAGTGTTGGGCAGAGCAAAGACAACGATGCCGAGCAGATGGGCCGCCCACACCACGGGGCCAAAGCGGTCAGAGTCGGCCCAGGGCACGATTTTGGCGAGCAGCGCGCCCAGGGAGATGCCGAGCATGGGGATCATGGAGACAACGACGGAGCCGAAGAAGCGGCCGAGAAGAAAGTCGCGCTTCGAGATGGGTTTGGTAAAGACGATCTGGTTCATGTTGTAAGCAAACTCGCGGGCCGCGGCGGAGTTGACGAAGGCCGTGGTCATGAGCAGGGTGATGAACCAGAAAATGGAGTAGTACTGCTCGATCACGAAAGGCGCGTTGCGCATGGTGTTGCCGATGGCGCCGCCCACCTGGACCTGGTCGGTGCTCATGGCCAGGAGCACGAGCAGGCCCACGATGCCGGTGAAGACCCAGAGCATGATCGAGCGCAGCCAGTAGCGAATCTCGAAGAGAAAGAAATACAACATGGCGGCTCCTATCGGTTCAGGACCGCGATGTTGGCGAAGAAAACGTCTTCGAGATCGGGAGCGACGGGAACGAAGCCTTCCTCGGGCGGCGAGTCGGCGTAGACGTGAATCTGCGGGCGGCCGGCGACCAGCTTGTTGGAGATGACCTGCATGCGGCTGGCGTAGTCCCGGACACGGTCGCGCTCAACGGATTTGCGCCAGACCTTTCCCTCGAGGCTGAGCACGGCGCTTTCGGGCGCGCCGGCGAAGAGCACCTTGCCGAGATGGATGATGGCCATGTTGCTGCAGAGCTCCATCACGTCTTCCACGATGTGAGTGGAGAGGATGACAATGACGTTGTCGCCGATCTCGGCGAGCAGGTTGTAGAAGCGGTTGCGCTCGCCGGGATCGAGGCCGGCGGTAGGCTCGTCGACGATGAGCAGCTGAGGATTGCCAATGAGAGCCTGGGCAATGCCGAAGCGTTGGCGCATACCGCCGGAGTAGCCGGTAAGGCGCTTCTTGCGGTGCTCCCAGAGGTTGACGCGGTGCAGGAGCTCGTGCACGACCTCCTTGCGCTGCTTGCGGCTCACCATGCCTTTGAGCAGCGCGACTTGGTCGAGCATCTCTTCAGCGTTGACGCGGGGATAGACGCCGAAGTCCTGGGGAAGATAGCCGAGGATGCGGCGAACCTCGTCCTTCGAGCGGAGGACATTGAGCGTGCCCAGGCGGATTGAGCCGGAGTCGGGTTCCTGGAGGGTGGCGATCGTGCGCATGAGCGTCGACTTGCCGGCACCGTTTGGGCCGAGCAGGCCGTAGAGGCCGCAGGGAATGGTGAGGGTGACGTTGTCGAGGGCGCGCACCCCACCCTTGTAGACCTTGTTAAGGCCTTCGATGCGAAGCTCCATCGTTGCTTCATCGTCGGGGAGTTGCTCTGGGCTCGCAGCCACTGGGACGTCGGTTTGCAGTTTTAGGTCGGACATGGGTTTCGCCATGATATGTGAGCGAGGGCAGAAGCGCCAGCGTCTCTGTCCGTCTGACCGGCAAAAACTGCGACCAAATCAGTCTATGACGAATCCCATAGGCAGTTTGCTGCCGCCGACGGGAGTAGCTTATGAAGCTCAACCACCTCAACTTGACAGTCTCCGATGTTCCCCAGGCCCACCGTTTTCTCGAAAAATATTTTGGTCTGAGGGGTTTCCA
>Ga0123355_10014869_pt1 | contig 12188 bp, 16 predicted proteins | sample TergutEmb28metaG_3_FD_89872 | JGI IMG/M metagenome (GOLD analysis project Ga0123355, IMG submission 89872) | Embiratermes neotenicus P1 segment gut microbial communities from Petit-Saut dam, French Guiana - Emb289 P1 | ecosystem: Host-associated > Arthropoda: Insects > Digestive system > Gut ...
AGCAAAATCCATATCGCTCCCATTGAGAGTTTGGTCACGACGGTGTTGTCGTTAGGGTCAGTTCCCAGATCTCGGCGGTTAGATCCTTCCCGAAGCTGTGATGCTTTTCTTCGCGCACAACGTGGAACCCCACCTGGTCGTAAATGTGTCGCGCCGCATAGAGAATGCTCTGAGTCCAGAGGGTCATCTTCCGGTACCCCGCCTGGCGAGCGAATCGAATGCATTCCTCCACTAGTCGCTTGCCAATACCAAAGCCACGAGCTTGGGGTTCAACATGCAGCAGCCGGAGCTTTGCGATTTCGTCTGATTCTTTTGCGACGAAAACGGCCCCAACCCGTTCTCCATCCTTTTCTGCAACCCAGGCTCGTTCCCGCTTCGGATCGAAGTTCTTGATGAATTTCGCCACAATCTCTGCCGCCAGCGCCTCGTAAGAGCCATCCCAACCGTATTCCTCCGTATAGAGAATTGCTTGACGACAGACGATCCAGCCCATGTCGCCCGGCTGGTGCATTCGCAGCAAATAAGGAGTTCTTGCTGGTTCCGTTTTATCCCCGAGCAGCCTGCGAACGGTCTCAACCGCTTCAATCAGCCGATTGCGCTCCCCAGGAGACACCGCTACGATCAATGCGGCCACGTCACGATTGGAACGCTGGTCAAGCTGTGCAAACGCCCTACGGCCCTTGGCGGTCAGCGAGAGAAATCTCTGGCGCTCGTCCGTCTTTGACTGCTCCCGCGTCACGAGCTTTCTGCGCTCAAAATCGCGCAAGATGCGGCTCATGTATCCGGCATCCAGCCCAAGCTCCTTGCGGATGTCGGTGGCGGTAGGCTTCTCGCGATGGGCGAGCTCGTACAAGACGCGCGCCTCGGCGAGAGAAAAGGGGGTGCTCGCCATTCCGTCTACCACACCGATCTTGCGCGTGTAAAACCGGTTAAAGGCGCGGAGGGCGCTCACCTTTCCGTCAACACCAGGTTCGGGCATGGGCACCTCCAATGCAGTTGACAATAGCACACAACTAGTTGCTGTTGTCAACTATGTGGATCTGTGCCCGCATTGGCGCTAAATTGCTGATAGATCGGTATTAGCGCCCAAAATCTCCTCGCAGGCGCCTCCATAGTTTGTTTGGCGAAGGAAAAAGAGCCCAGTTGTGCAATCGCGGCCACCACCAAGGCAGGAAAGCATGCGGTCGCCGGTTTCATTTATGCCGAGTGTTCTAAAATCAAGCTTTAACCGGCACTTCGATTTCAATACATCCCAATTTTTGAAGTGCGAGTACACCAGCATGGACCGAAAGTTATCGTTGTTTGCCAGCCGGCGGAAGAGTCTCGCTTTTTGGGCCGGATCGGCGATGGTGTCGACGGGTGTAATTCTGCATCTGCCCATGTTCTGGATGGGCCGCACCACACATTTCCGGCTCGCTGCGATGCCGATGGACACAGGCATGCTCGCAGGCATGGCGCTGATCGTTGCTGGGGTTGCCCTCTCTGCTTACGGGTTGCTGCCTTCTGGTCGGCAACGGCAGGTCGGATCTGTCTCCATCGTACCGCCGGAAGATATACCGCTCACGAAGGCGCATTGGATCCAAATTGGCTTGCTCTCGGTCGCGCTGGTGATCGATGTAATGAAGGCATCCAGTCTCGGATTCGTCATTCCCGGGATGCGGGACGAATACGGCCTTAGCTTCTCTGCGGTTGCGGTGCTGCCATTTGTTGCGCTGCTGGGCACAACCATAGGATCGTTCCTCTGGGGCACCCTGGCTGACGTCTATGGCCGCCGCGCTGCCATTCTGTTGGCCGCGGTTATGTTCGTGGGCACTTCCATTTGTGGCGCAATGCCCTCTTTCTCCTGGAACATTGTCATGTGCTTCATTATGGGGCTTGCCGCCGGCGGAATGCTGCCGGTTGCCAATGCACTTCTCGCTGAAATACTCCCAACCAAACACCGTGGCTGGTGCCTCGTGCTGCTTGGCGGTATTGGGACAGTCGGCGGTTACCTCGCTACCAGTGAGTCTTCCGCCCTGCTGCAGCCGTTTTTTGGATGGCGAATCATGTGGCTTCTGGGATTCCCAACGGGCGTCATTCTCATCGCTCTCAGCCCGTTGCTTCCGGAGTCTGCTCGCTTCCTGCTCCAAATGGGGCGTATTCATGAAGCTGAAGAGATGCTAGCGCGTTATGGTTCTGCTATCACAACTAATCGTGCAGGGCCTGGAAGAATGGAGGCTAACGCAACACGGACCTCGGGCAAGGAGTCGAATTCACGTTCAAGCCTGCGTCCGCTGCTGGGGTTGGCGGTGGCGCTGACTCTCGCCGCTTTGGCCTGGGGTCTTGTGAATTTCGGCGTGTTGCTGTGGCTGCCGGGCAGCCTGGTGGCCACAGGCCGCAGCATGGGCATGGCCAGCGCTCTTATTGCACGCTCCACGCTGATTTCGATTCCGACCATCGCTCTAACGACGTACCTTTATACCGTGTGGAGCACTAAGCGAGTCCTGGTCGTGGCGATTGGTGTCACGACGCTGGGGTTGCTTGCGACCCTGCTGGGGAACAGTCGCTCACCCTCGTTGATCCCGAGCCCGCTTGTGCCAGTGTCACTCTTGGTGATTGGCGCTTGCGCAGTTATCTCCATTCTGTTGCCCTACACCTCGGAGAGTTTTCCCGTGCGTTTGCGCGGACGCGCAGCCGGCTGGGTTGCGGGCTGCAGCAAAGTTGGCGGTGTGATCGCGCAGGGCTTGGCGTTAGTAGCGCTGGTGCCGGCATTCGCGCGGGCCGCCGGAGTTATAGCGATTCCGACCCTGGGGTCGCTATTGCTGGTGGTGATCTTCGGCCACGAAACGCGCGGCCGCGACCTAAGAGAACTGGAAATATCCTCGCGCGCAGAAGTCACGCGTCCCGAAGCGGTAGCACACGATTAATTCCGATAACGCTCGGCGTTCCAGCTACTCCTTTGGCAGAACAGACGTCAGAGACCGAAACAGAGTATGAGGGTCTTCCTGAGTACCGTACCGGGGAGGTTGAGCTTAACTGGCTACAACTGCAAGGACGACACTTTCCAGTTCGCCTTTCCCCGGCCGAAGGAACTTCCTCCGGACGGCAAAATCAGCGTGGGTTCGTGCACCCAAGGATCGAAAGCATCGGAGAGCAGCAGCTCTTCCAAGGCTTCAGTCTTGAAAAAGATGCTGGTCGACCGGGCAGCCAGCGCTGTGAAACCCGGTAGCCATGTATCTTGAGATCGGACGATCAGCCGCCAAAAGGCTCAGTCACAGGCTTCCATCGTGAGATCGGCCGCAGCAACGGGCATTCAGGAGACGGCGCCGGAGCCTCCTCCCAATCAAGAGATGGGGAGTAAAATAGCAGCGTAGTGTGGTCTTTCAAGCTAGAAAGGGTATTCCCGACAGCTATCGTTCAGCTTCGTTGCCCTCAGTCAGCCACTGTCCTATCGCTTGTGATGTTGGGCGCGGCTCTTCTGCTTTTGCCCGTTGGCTGCAATTCTGGGCCTCGTAGCCATAACAGAGATAGTGTCACATTTCCCCGAGCGGAATACGAACGGTTGCAGGCGGGGGAGTCGAGGCGCTTCCAGCCGTTCAGCAACGGCGTTGCATTAGACACTCAGACAGGACAGCTCTGCAAAACCTCCGACTGGCACAACCGCCCTGCGCGCCGTGATTACCTCGAGGCGGAAACACCGAGCCCTTACGAAAATGCCCCGCTCTGCAGGGTTTTCGGTAGCCAGAACGCTGGGTCTAGTGAGACGGGAAGTGTCACAATTCCTCGGGCGGAATATGAACGGCTGCAAGCCGCTCAGCTCAATCGCTTCCAGCCGTTCAGCAATCTATCTGGCGTTGCATTAGACACTCAGACAGGGCAAGTCTGCAAAACCACCGACTCGCGAAGTGCGTCTGGCATATTGCCCAACGCGGGCGGCATTCCGCACACTGGCCGGGCTCCCAAGCTGGTAAGTCCAAGCCGTTACGAAAACGCGCCACTCTGCGCCACTCTGCGTTAAGGTGAGTGTTCGAAGACGAACGAGATTTGGCCACCCATGATTGCGAAGGCCTCGGCGCTGCCTCCATCCCACTTTGTATCTGGGGGTTCCTCCCGATGCCAGGCGAAGCTCTTCTGCGTCCCGGTTGGAGAGTGGGGAGGCCAGAGCGCCGCAATGTATTATTGAAAATCAACCGCTTTGAGGAGGATTGAGAGTGCGTATTGGTGTTTGTTATTTTCCGACCGACTACGGCATCGATATCCGCGAGCTGGCCCGCGAGGCCGAGGCCCGCGGCTTCGATTCGTTGATGCTTCCGGAGCACACGCACATTCCAAAGTCTCGCCGCACGCCGTACCCCGGCGGCGGAGAGCTGCCCACATATTATTCCCATACGCATGACCCGTTCGTTGCCCTGTCGTTTGCGGCCTCCGTAACCACGAAAATCCGGCTTGGTACCGGCATTTGTCTAGTCCCGCAACGCGACGCGATCGTCACCGCAAAGTGCGTGGCAAGTTTGGATCGCTTGTCGAATGGCCGGTTCCTTTTCGGCATTGGCGGCGGTTGGAATGTGGAGGAGATGGAGAATCACGGGGTGCGCTACGAAACTCGATTCAAGCTGATGCGCGAACGGATCCTGGCTATGAAGGCGTTATGGACACAGGAAGAAGCAGCCTTCCATGGAGAAATGGTGAGCTTCGATCCCGTCTGGCTTTACCCCAAGCCGACGCAACGCCCCCACCCTCCTATCCTTCTTGGCGGCTCAAGCGACTACACGGTGAACCGGGTGGTGGAGTTTTGCGATGGCTGGTTGCCGCTCGCCAGACCGGGCTTCACCGGCAAGGAAGCTGTCGCGCGGCTACGTCAAGCGGCATCAGCCGCCGGACGGGACTTCTCGACGCTATCAATCAATGTGTTCGCGCCGCCGCCTAAGGAGGCGATTCTCGCCGAATACCGTGAAGCTGCTATAGAACGTTCGTTTCTGATGATTCCTGATGTGACTCGCGACGAAATCCTGGTCGTGCTTGACAAATACGCGCGGCTGATGGCCTGAGTGAGGGGTACACGACCCCGCGATCCTCAAAGTGATCTGGAATTCCGTCAGCTTGGACTTTATCGGCATGTCTCGCAACCCACAAATCCTTTCAGGGCCGATCCGGAAAATGGTCAACCATGCCAGAGTAGCCAGGCTTGCGACGTTGGATTCTAGTGGCCGGCCACACATCGTTCCGATATGTTTTGCTTACGACGGCAAGGCTTTGTACTCACCGGTAGACCGAAAACCCAAGCGCGTTTCACCAGAGCGGCTGGTACGCTTACAAAACATCCGAGCAGTGTCCCGGGTCGCGCTTTTGATCGACAAATATGACGAGGACTGGACGCAGCTCTGGTATGTCTTAATCCGTGGGAAGGCGAATCTAATTCCGAAGTCGGCGCGTCAAGAGCGTGCCCGGGCGATCCGTAGGCTGAGAATCAAATACCCGCAGTATACCCGCGAGATGCTCGCTGATGACGCACCGATCATCCGAATCACTCCGGAGCGGACCACGTCCTGGGGCAAAATCTAGCGGGGAAACGTGGTCCAGAAATGCCCGTTCCACCGCCATCCGCAGATCCCGACAGAGCCCAGCTATTTTCAAGCCTACCGACGCCACTCTGCGTTGCTCGTCGAATTGCAAATGACGAAGCGAATTGAACCGAATTACGTTGTTGCAAGCCCATCAAAGGGGATCCCAGGGTTCGCTGTTATCGATTATTGAGGAAGCCTCACAAGTTCGGCGCCTCCAATGCTGATGTCGCGCTCCGATTCCTGCTTGAGCTTCCGAATAGGCTCGAGGTCGAAGTCCCGCACGAACGCGTGTTGCCTGTCCCAGCGCCGGTCAGCGTTCGTGAAAAGTCGAAGGCACCGGTTTCGTCCCGGCCTAATCGTCGGGCGGCTTGTCCGTGACGTAGATCAACTTTGACCTACGAGAGAAATAGGACGTTTCGTATACCCCCTTGAGAAATTGGCTCTGATCAACAAACACCGAATTGCCCTACCATGCCCGGACCCGATGAGGTTGATTGAGGGTGACGCGCTCGCGAAACCGGTGATCGGCGATCGCGATAGCACCCCTCCCGATCCCCCGTGTGATTTCAACGAATTTAACGCCTGTTTCGACAACTGACGACGAACTACTTCTCGGGCTCGAATCCCCGGCTGACACGGAACACGTGGCCGTCAGGATGGCGAAGGTGCATCTCGCGGACGTTCCACGGCATATTGGTAGGCGGAAATGTGACCTCCAGCCCGACGGCGACGCAGTGCTTGTGCATCTCGTCCACGTCGTCTACCCATACTGACATCCAGACTCCCTTGTCGCCCTCTTCGTCTCCGTCCCGCTGAAACGTGGTGGTGTTCGCGCCGCGGCCGCGGCCTCCTTGCGCACCTTGACAAAGAAAGATGCAAGTCTCCTTACCCGATCCGACCGCGCCAAACGTGGGAGGAGTTCCCCAGTCCCACAATTTCTTCCATCCCCACTTTTCAAACCACGTGAACGTGCTGGCGATGTCGGACACGTTCAATATCGGAGTCAATCCTTTGGCTTCCATAGCAGGGAGTAGGATAACACCCGTGCGAATCGAGAGATCGACCGAGTTCTGTCCCGAGCGAAATCGACTGGGAGAAACAGTTGACGCCGGACAGCGAAGCTTCTCTCTCGGCTCTATCACTTCCACGAAGTGGATGGTAGCGATTCCCTCGGACCACGTTACTAATATCGCGTGCAAAACAGCGGCCGGGCTTATCGTCACCGATCCCGGCCGCATACCGTCTAGTTATAGATTGTGATAGGCGCGCGCGCGTCTAGCCCCCTTTTGGCGCCGAACGCTGCTCACTCCGACCGCAGCTATTGACAGTTGTGGCGGTTAGCTTGATCGGAGATAACCGCGCCGGTCAGGAACGGGGCGGTAAAGGGCACTGGTGTGCCGTCCTCCACAAATACGTCGTTCGGATTCACGCCGGGCGGCAGTTGGCCTAAACCTATCTTCGGGCCAGAAATGAACGTGGCGTCGATCGTACCTAGGAAGCCGTCGGTTTTCAAAGTAAATTGCAGTATGTCGCTGATCTCTTGGTGCGCGCACGTTTCGACGAGGTAGATCGTGCGGCTTCCCGGGCTGGTTTGGCCCAGGTCGATCCACTCGCCGTGGAATGATACCGCCCCCGCCCGCTCCGGTATCGTGATACTCCCGGGGTTGCCAAGACCCAGTTGGATCTCCGTCCCATTCACCAAAAAGCCTGACTCGAAGTCATCCGCGGTAATGGTAATCTTCCCGTTCGGGTTAGTGTCATCGATCCGGATATTCGCAGCCCATGCGGCGTTGGGCCCCAGAAGCAATACGGCGACCACACTGGCGAGCAACCATTGAAAGCAGGCCAAAGTTGAAAATAGTCTGACAACGATAATTCGCAACATTTATTCGATCCTCCTGATTGAGTGAAATTGTTCTAAAACCGCGCCTTGAAGCCAGGGAGTGGTAATTGGGCAATGGCCGTGAAGGTTGACGTTTGAGACTAACTACATGGTCGTTGAACGGGAAGTGATCACCGAGCTGGTCCAGAACCTAAGAGATATTTCCGTCGCCCGGAACAAGCAAATGGTGATTTCTCCCTTCCTAGGACAAGACACCTTGGGCCTACGCTTATTCCTGAGATCGCGGAAAAAATTTTCGCCGCCTCGAGATCTTGCCTTCAGAAAGTTTCGTGCGGCTACGATCGACGGTCGACCTCTGCGTGCGAGAGCTTGACTTTAAGCAGCCGCGGTTAACGCGCTGGAATTCCCGTCGGCCTAAAGGTTTTTCCAAGCAAGATTCTTGATTACCAGATGTTGCGATGGCATGAGGATCTCGGTCTGAAAAGGCGGACACTTTTCAACTGAAAACAACGCGAGCAAGAGTTGTACCGGTTTTTGTACCCGGTGGCGGTCTTGTCGGGAATTGTCTGGCTGTGCCGAGCGTTTCAGTGGTTTCGAGGCAAGTGATGCAAGACCAATCGGTAGCTTTGAATCTACGAGTCTTAACCAACCGGGCTCAGGCGTGCCGGCTCCAGATGGTGTCTCTGCCAAGGCAAGAAAAATCGCTAGGCGGGTCTAGTGAGTGCATTCCGCAGAGCGTCCGTGAGCCGGAGGTCATTCCTACCGCACGGCCGACTTATCGTTCCCGATCCAGCCTCGATGAGCGACTTGGCGATTATCCGTAAGCTGCCCCCCCGCTGAGTTTAGGTTTAGGGTGTTTAAAATTGATGCGATCTTCTCAAGTGAACGTATGCCAGGGGCGAACAAGACGTCGCTTATCCCAACGCATGAGCGGCCGGGTGTCGTTGCCTGCCTCGGTTCAAGTAGCACAGCAGGAAAGGGCCAGGCGTTCAACTGGGTCGAAGCATTACAGAAACGAGTTGGACGGGAACGATTTGTCTTCCGCAATTTCGGCGTTGGAGGCGACCTTGCCTACAATGCTCTTCGGCGGCTCCCCCAGGTGATTGGATCGAACCCGCAAAAGGTTGTGGTTCTCATCGGCGCTAACGATGTTCTGGCCCTGGTGTCGGCAAAAGTCAGAAGTTTCTTCCGGCTTGCAAAGAAGTTACCCCAGGATCCATCTCCCGAGTGGTTCCGGGCCAATCTACAGGCCATCGCGCTGGGGCTCAGGAGGGCTACTGTTGCGGATCTCGCGCTCTGTTCGCTTGCCCCAATTGGCGAAGATCTGGATTCAGTGAACCCCTTCCAGCGCGAAATCAATCTGCAGATCCGAAGATTCAGCACACTCATCCAAGAAGTTGCGGCGAAAGAGAACATCGGCTACATCGGTGTTTATGAGGCGTTCGTCGGGCAGATGAAGGATTCGCCGCGGCGTACGTTACTCGAATTTCGCTTTCTCCCCTTCTATCGCGATGCATTTCGCACGCTGGTGCTAAGAAAGAGCCCCGATGAAATCTCCAGAATGAACGGCTGGCACTTCCATACGGATGGAGTCCACCTGAATAGCCGAGGTGGGTTGATCATCGCCGATCTTGTCGAGAGATTTATTGAGAAATGAGCTCCGAGAACGCGGAAGAGAATCGCTGTTGACCGCGAAGAATCGTGCAGCTGTCTCTCATCTGTTGTCTCCTGGCCAAATCGCTCATTCAGAACGGTTTGTACGTCCAACCCAAGATAGGTATCGGCCAACGGGCATCGCGCCACGGATCGGCGGCTCGCCGATCGCGGAAACCTGGCCGATTTCCCGTTACTAATCCGGCTGGCGCATTGGCGATTTGCCATCAAACAACCCCATGCATGGCAAAAATCTATCACCATTTACCTCTGGCGAAGGGGTCAAACATCGTTGGAGCCATCGCTCTTCGATATTCATCAGCGGAGCAGCGTAACGGGTGCCCGCTACGGCGTGCCCATGTTCTGGCTATGAACAGCGGGACGTCATGAAATGCCCAAACTCGAGCTGGTAAGCCGTCCGGCGACCGGATTTCTCCGTGTGCTGGTCCCCGCGACTTTCGCCCTGAGGACCGAGTTCACGCCGGGGACAGCACTGAGCGCCCCGATAGGGGGCGCGACAAGTTTCTCGCGGCGTGCGGCGAGTACTACGCCCACCACCTGCGCGGCAAAAGCCCCCGTCGTCGCCCAGGGCGGATGGTGCCGGGGTCAGCCTCCGAGGCAGCTGCACGAGCTGAGGCACAAACGCAAGATTGAGTTGTGTCTAAATCTGCATCATTGGATGAATCTTTCGAAATACCTTTTGATGATTGCTTCATCAAGATCAACATCTCCGCCGGCGCTCGGCGTAGGGCCACTTGCCCGCTTAGGTTTCGCTGTCAAGCTGAGCCATGTGTTCCGTCGGATAGCGACTCCCAAAAATCGCATCGGCAGGAACAATAGCTTCGAGGGCTTGAACCTCTTCGCCCGAGAGCGGCCGATCGAGAGCGGCTAGCGAGTCCAGAAGTTGGGCACGGGTGCGCGCTCCTACGAGCGGCACCAAACGCGGCTGCTTCGCCAACACCCAGGCGAGCGCAAGCTGCGCCGCGCTCTGGCCTCGCGCTTCGGCAAAAGCCGAAAAGCGCTTGACCACAGCTTCGTTTTGGACGCGGTGCTCAGGGGAGAAGCGCGGGTAGAGATTTCGGAAGTCGCCGGACCCGCCCGACTTGCTTCCGCTCAAGAGCCCACGCGACAAGATAGCGTAGAGTGTCGCGCTAACCCCGAGCTCTTCCAAAACCGGGAATATTTTTTGCTCAGGCCCGCGGCTTATGAGCGAATACTCGATTTGCACGTCCACCACAGGGTGCACGGCCTGCGCACGGCGAAGCGTTTCGACCCCGACTTCCGACAAACCCACATGTCTCACGAATCCCGCCTTGATCAAGTCCGCGATGGCGCCAATTGTCTCCTCGATAGGAACATTGGGATCGACCCGCGCCGGGCGATATATGTCAATGACGTCGATGCCCAGCCGTGTCAAGCTGTACGCGGCAAATGCCTTGACGAGTTGTGGCCGAGCGTCGAACCCGATAAACCTGCGGTCAGGGCCGAGTAGTCCGCCAAACTTCACCGAGACAAGCACCTTGTCGCGCCTCCCTCGCAGGGCGCGGCCGACGAGCATTTCGTTGTGGCCCATGCCGTAAAAGTCGCCGGTATCAATCACGTTTATGCCGCGGTCGATCGCCTCGTGGATGGTCGCGATGCTCTCATCATCTGAGGTTTTACCGTAGATGCCCGACATGGCCATGCACCCGAGAGCGATGGGGAATACCTCGGGCCCAGTAGCGCCGAGCTTGGTCGAACCCTTAATTTGCGTCGTGCTCATAGTCATCATCCTATCTGCGTTAAAGCGTGGTTTTGATTGCCACCGCCCTCGATAGAAGAGCACCTGCGGCCCTCGACTATTGGGCGCGATGTTGAGAAACCAAAGAGCCAAGTCGCACCAACGTGTCTATGGTTGGGGTGGGGTTGGCTCTCGGATCTTCGTGCACGCAAGCAAAGTTGATCTGTTCAATCATTTCATTTCTTCTTCCTACAATCCATTTGATGACGAAATTCATCAGGTTTGGAGTTCGCATATGCCGGCTGACGCCGTCATTGCATTTGGACCAAGAAAGACGCCCATTCCAGCGAGTCGACGGTCACCGTTGAGGAGACTTCCGAGGCGACTATTCAGGTTTCGCTCAGCCATGGGGCAGAGCGATTGACGACAACACGGGTCGCCGGCGTGCCGGTATCTCGGAGCTGCGGCGAATCTCTCATTGAAAATATCATCCGCATTCTGAGTCCGGAAGACCGCTGCAAGGTGAACGATCGCCGAAACGTCCTCCACGGCTGGCTTTAACGAATCTACATTGAGAAGATCGCCTTCCACGGGCGTACCAGCAAGAACTTCCTTGCCCGGCCGTACGAGCGCACGGCAGTTCACGCCCGCATCGACGAACCCTCGCAAAAGCCGCGAACCCACGAGTCCGGTTCCACCAGTAACTAAGATTGTCATTCTAGATTTCCTCCTGAAAGGTGTTGGTTGAGGCGTTGTGTTGCGGCCTGCAGCACGCGACGAGCTATCGCCAACTCCGCGGGGTCGGCGCCGTCAAATGCGACTGCAAGAATGAGGTCGATCGGATCGGGCAGCTCTTTCCAAAGCTTCGTGCCCGAGCGGGTGATGCGAAGCATCCGTTGACGCTGATCCTCGGAGTCGGGCGTTTGATCGACGAGACCCTTGCGCAATAGTGTCGCCACGATTCCGCTTAGCGTGGCCCTCTCAATCTGGAGCATGCGTACCAGATCGCGCTGCATCGTCGGTCCCTCGTTGGCCAGCTGATACAGGACATACCACTGGGTAGACCCAAGATCGTAGGGACGCAAAATGGAGTCCATCACCGCGCGGGATGCGAAGTAGAGCCGCTTCGCCCACGCGCCCACCGAGTCGTGCTTGCGGTTCTGTCGATTGTCTGCCATGCCCCCCAACTCGATAGCTGCCATACAAATATTGCTAGGTACCGAACGATTTGTCAACTCCGGCCGTAGCGAGGCGGATGCCATTGAAGGTTTTTCTGTCGCCGTGGAATAAATGTGCCGACAAAGTGTCTCGTCATAGGAGGGATTTCAATGACCGTACGAGAGAATGTCCAGATCGTGAAAGATGGATTTGCAGCATTTGGCCGCGGCGATATGCAAGGTCTGCTCGCGTTGTTTGCCGAAGATATTGA
>Ga0123355_10014870_pt1 | contig 12187 bp, 11 predicted proteins | sample TergutEmb28metaG_3_FD_89872 | JGI IMG/M metagenome (GOLD analysis project Ga0123355, IMG submission 89872) | Embiratermes neotenicus P1 segment gut microbial communities from Petit-Saut dam, French Guiana - Emb289 P1 | ecosystem: Host-associated > Arthropoda: Insects > Digestive system > Gut ...
CAAGGTCATGGACAACTACCGAGAGAGGCTACATCAGTGTATCAATATTCAAGGCCACCACTTGAGTGATGTTTTGTTCAAAACACGTTGATGTAAAACGGCATTCTGTGTGCTTTCCAGAAATAGGAAAAACACTTGCCATATCTTCTTTGGTTTTGAATTTATTCGCTTCTCAAATAGGGGAGTTCTTTCTGCCACACCCTGTATATAGCCCCATGTAACTCATACAAAAAGGTTAATTTATTTTCTAGCTTCTTAAAAATTTTGTATCAATATCACAGGTTGTACAGCTAATCTGGTATCTGCAATAATTTGCTTGTAGTCACAAATGTGAAAGTCGGTACACAATTACAATATAACCCTACCTATAAATTTTGCCTTGAAAATTAAGGAACAAGAACAGCATGAATCTCACAGAATATGTCTCACAATAACCAACAATTTACACATTCTGTCAACTTCTCCAAGCAGAAAAAAAGATGGTGTCCTTCACAACATTTATTTTATTAAATGTCACTTCCAGTAGCTCGCCTAATAATCTGCCCCCATTCCTTCCAAATTCTACACATACAGCTGTGTATTTACCTGTAGTAGTAAGTTTACTAAGTGCTCCAAAACTTGCTACCAACAAATCAACTTCCTCAAATGATGGGTTAATCATTTTAAACTTAGTGTGACCACCTGTTAGCACCTTTGTGGTAAACATCAATTTTCTGGAAAACTTCTGAGCCACTTCCTGAAATATTTGAATACAATACACATTATTCAAATAAATGCAACATATCATAAAGCAGAAGAATACAAGAATTAGTAAAACTTCACAAATCCGTAATGCAGTGAGCTACTCCAATGTGGACTACACATATTTTATAATTAATTCCCTGAAATTTTGTATTCGCCATTAGACTTGATGTTCATTACCGTCAGAATATACCCAACTCGGTGATCATTAACTGCAGAATATTTCATCTGACTTGATGGTCATTAATTGCAGAATACTGTAACAGACTTGATGTTCTTTAATTGCGGCAAATTATACCCAACTTGATGTTCATTAACTGCAGAATATTCCATTCCATCTATGGTGCTAGTCACTTTTGGGCCATGACCTCCCTCAGAAGATGCCTCCATTCTTCTCTGTCTTCTGCTCACCTCCACCATTCTTATAATCCTAAGATCTGTGAGGGGTCCATCTGGATGTCCTCCCATCTTTTACTTAGTTTTCCCATTGCATCAAAAACATCTGACAGTTTCTGAAATTTGAAAACCAGCATGCCAGCTAAGGACCGCTTTTGTACTGACCATCATCATGCACAGTATTGTTTGGAGTTTAGTTGAGATGGAGCACTGGTCCATTTACGGCAAGCACACCTGACAATGTGGAGTGGGTAAGAGACGCCATGTTGCGAAGTCTGTGCAGGTCAGCTCGGCAGCCAGCTCTCGCACTTCACTTAAATGAATGCAGCCTTCGCCGAATTCTCCACAAGGATTTGCATTACCATCCATACAAAATCCAAGTCACCCAGGAACTTAGCTCACGGGACAAGTCCTCAGAACTATGTTTCCTGGCAGACACATTTCTTGTTTCGGGGACATCACCTGGCCCACCTGCTCGACCTTGCAGTAACAGACAACTTCCTCTGGGGCTAGGTTACAAGCAAGTTACACGAAACATGTCCTGCCAATACTGATGACACCGAATTCTGGAATGTATTCAAAGAATCCCCAAGGAAATGCTACATGTTATGACAGCCTTTCCACCACGACTGCAGGAGTGTATTGAACGACATGGTGGTCAACATCAAAGCATCATATTCAAACAATAATGACTGAGATGAATTCTCATGGACATGGAATGCACCCAATAATGTTAATAAAATTTTTCTACTTTTCCTTAAAATGTTATTTCATTTAAAAAATGGTCAGGTGTTTATGACACACTCTGTATTATGAAATTTCCCATTAATAACCTTTTATCAGATCCTTTCATTTTCCAATCTTAAAAAAGGGCCCACTCATCCTAGTCTTCTAATTTTAATATTATCCACAACATTTACATCTTTGCATAGATTATAAATTTCACTATTCCATCTAGGATGCTAGCATCCTTTATATTGTACTATGTCTTAATTCTTCTTAATATTTTCCTTTCAAATGTATACAGCATTTGTTCTGCCATTTGTGTTAGGGTCCAGGTTACACTTCCATAACACAGCAATGGCTTCATTAATGTTTTATATAATCTTATTATATTATTTCAGTGGATTTGTTTAGATCTAAATATAGTTTGGAAATAGGAATAGGCTTTAAAAGAAGCTAGGATTTTAGCTTTGATTTATACTGTTTCATTATTAGCAATATTGATTTCAGTCCTCAAATATTTAAGCTCCAAACATCTTCAATGTCATGATCTTTTATTGTCAATATTTCGCTTATTCTTCTTGTTCACCTATTTGGTACCATTGCTCTTGTTTATTCAACTCTGATGTTGAGTCGTCCCTACTTTGTTAGCTCTCTCTTTCAGCTCTTCGTACACTTAATGAAAAGCTCTTTTCCTTCTTTGCACAATGTTTATGTTACACGCATATCCTATTAAGTGCAATGATTTGTAAAATATTATGGATTTCACTTCTACTGATAGCGGTCTTATTACAAACTCCAGTGCTACATGAAAAAGGTTTGGTGCTAGTCCATCTCCTTGTTGGAAGCCATTGCAGCATATTACAACCGACTTGAGATTAACTCATACCCAACACAATATTTTTCAACAGCTTACTGTTTTCAAGACAATTCATAGAAAGGCAGAGAAAGTGCCAGAACTTTTGTGTGAAGTGTACAACTGCAAACTAGTTGGACATGAAAAGCAAGACATCAATATTTAGCTCCCCATTGCATGGAAAATGGTCAGTAAAGAGGAAAGTTACATTCATGAGTTACTACTTAGCAGCAATGTGAACTTACACCAATCTGATTTGCCAGTTCTCTGTTTGGTGACACAACAATGCCAAGTGGACAGTTCAATTGGCGATTCCTTAGGAACATCTGCCAAACCAGGATCTGATTTATCATAGGTAGGAGATATGCTAGCGTCTTACCACATCCTGTTTCTGCAGTTAAAAGTGTATTATGTCCTCCTAGAATAGTAGGGATACCATCTTTCTGAAAATGTGATACCAAAACAGTTATCACAACTTTTGGAAATTACATGACACAAATAAACAACAGCATATTCATGAATACAAGCTTTTCAAACCCCTATTGCCTGTACAATAATTTTAAGAATACCAGAACCAGAATACAGAAAATATGCCATGAAACTAAACACATACATCCAATTTGTTGCGTACACCGTTCATTTAATTTGATTCTACACATGTCAATTCAGGAAGGCATACCTGGATGACTGTTGGTTCTGTAAGTTCCTGCTCCTTCAGGACATCAATAATGTCACTATTAATGCCAGTGTCACTAAAACTGATGCTGTTTTCTGTTGAACCAAAAATTGCTGGGTTCTGAAATAAAGTATGTGGTTCGATTAAGTTCACGCTCATCATAACCACATAAATGAAGGAATCAGGAGCAAGATAGAGGGAATGATTGCTAACATTCACTCAGTTCAGAATATTTTTCCTTCACCAATGCCATCTAAAAAAAAAGTTTAAAATATAAAAATTTGTGTTACACATACATAACTTCCATTTGGGAGTAAGTGGTTAAAAATTCAATAAAACTACAACTGGAAGTGCTAACATGAACAGTATATGCTTGTGTGTGTTTAAAACTATTTTTACTTGCCTCTCGACACTTTTGGATTGTGAAGAAATCTCCTCTTGACTTCCTATGATGCCAACCTTTGGATGCCAAAGGAATGTTCTCAAACTTACCATATGTTTGTCCTTCATAACAGTTATATTCAGTCCTCTTACAACTAATTCGTAATGTCTGCAATCAAAAAGCAAACTCATCATTCCTTTCCCCATAGTACTACACATATAATAAGGGTACAGCTGCTTCTTCAGGCAAGTACCCCACACTGAGATACTGAGACTGTAGTGTCTGGAGCACCTGTAATATAAGGTTGTAAGTGGTTAGGTTAAATAGGAAGATTGGTGGTCTCCAGAGGCATTGCAGAAGTGGTGAAGGGTAAAATTTCCAGCGCATATAGATGGAAATAAATCAGGGTTGTCTACTCCACTTAACTGGCCAGTTATCAAGTCTTTTACATATAAAGTTTGAGCACTGCTCTTTGAGCATTACTGTTATTTTGCTTGTAACATACAAGTGCTATGAATTTCACCCTACTGATGATCTTCAGGTCTTGCGTAAGACATGCTGATTCCAAGACTGAAATAACAAAGTAAATACGTTGGTTTCTTGAACAATCAGTTTAAAAATTTATGCTTGAGAGAAAGCCATTATTTAAGAAAACTGATTTTCTTTAAATGATTCTGAAACACAGCATAAGTAAGACTAATAGTTTACCTTCCTTCTTTGCTTTGTGGATTCTTCATTGTGCTCAGACTTAGTTTTGACAGCAGCATGAGCTTTTGTTGACAGCACCTGCGGAAATAAATAGGCATCAAATATGTACAAAAATTCTGACACTCTAACAGCATACAAAGGCACCAAAATCTTCTTGGGCAATCAGCCATGTCATTGCTGAATTACAAACAAGGGTGAATGAATGCCACTGACAGATGGCACCCAGTGGCAGAAAGCTGAACTACTTGCTGCTCTTGGTCCTACTGGTGGGTTCACTAGAAAAGCCTTTGCATGGGCATATAGAGTGGATATATCAGCAAATTACGGCCACTCTCCATTCCAACTAGATGACAAAAAAGCAGCAAATGTCAGGAACAATGCTTTGCAGTTTCACCATGCTGCAGCTGACTGCCCAATTTGTAGCTCAACCAATTTGTGACTGATTGTCCAAGAAAAATTGAGTACATCAAATACTGCAGCACAACCATAGGACTGAGCAGAACATTATGGTGTGTATTGGACCATGCATTGTTGTGATAACTGAAGAATAAGAACCAACTAGATGTTACTTATAGTTTTATTATACTTATGATAGGCTCAACATGTTTCAGGCACTACTGTGCCCATCATCAGGAACTCACGACTATAGTGCTGATTACCACATGGGCCGTCCGGTTCTTGGTTTGCTGTTAGTTGCAAGTTAGGTACAGGCAGGTTGGATGAGTGTCCAGGCTGCAGACTATGCCATAGCCTGCAGCCTGGACACTCATCCAACCTGCCTGCACCTAACTTCCAACCAACAGCAAATGAAGGACCGGACAGCCCATGTGGTAATCAGCACTATAGTTGTGAGCTCCTGACTATGGGCATAGTAGTGCCCGAAACATGTTGAGCCCATCGTAAGTATAATAAAACAAAAAGTAGCATCTAGTTGGTTCTTATTCTTCAGTACATAAAACATACTTGTCACTGATTGTATCACTATGCTACACAACTAACATCTAAGATGTGGTCAATCAGGTTGCTGCAGAAACTAAGTTCGTTTAGGGCTTTGTACCTGAATTCTTTTCAACACCATGTGTGAAAGCAGACAAATTATGACAGTGTACAGTGCAACATACATGAAGAGGGTTTATGCACAAACATAACAAACTGCTTGTCACTTTCACCTTAAAAATTAGGAAAGAAACATATTTTAACCTTAACTTTTAAAAATCATGTGACATGATAATACATCTCACACAACACTATTCGTACACAAAAAATGTGCCCACATTTCTGAATTGATACTATGAACTGAAACATATGCTACTCATGTACCAAACACAGAAGCATCACGTACATGGCAAGTGATGTACACGTAAGATTCCTGCGTGACGGAATATTAAGCTTCAGGCAAGATGGGAAAAATACACCAACGTGCTCAGGCATTACATTGAATGATACTTCAGTAGAATAAATTAACATTGTACCAACTTCCCATTGGATTTTGGTGACTTAGGAAATCTTGCGTACTGATCACCCCTCACACATAACACATCGGAGGAACCTGTGGATTTCCACCTTCAGGGTAAATTCTCCTAAACTTTAAGACTTACTTGTTTAACATACACAAAACCCAGATGTACATCAATGACCTTGGGTTTATTTGTGAAGACACAAAACAATCTAATGTACTTCCACTGCCCTTTGAGACATTAACATGGAGTGTGACAGGAACTCTGAATTAAACTATGTTTAATGGGACTCACACAAATACTCTGTCATCTGAATCTACTCTGTCCTTGTGAACTGATTCTTATCATGCCACTAAATGTGATATTTAATCAGGGCTATCAGGCCTACTGCAAACCATTACAACTTACCTAACTTCAATATATGAACAAATCTAGGCTTAATGTTGGTTTTAAAATTAACTTATAATTTTCTACGTAGTACAATAGAATCGTATAATATATTTGATGTGTGGTTGACCGTGCATCGTAGTTCAATATGGAATAAGAAACCAACTAGATGTCACTAAGTATATGTTTATTTCTACTTATCAGTTGCTCAACATGTTTCGGGCCACCATGTGCCCATCTTCAGGAGCTGACGACTTGGTGGTATTTTCTCTCAAGTGTGGTGTAGTGCCTTGGCTGTGTAGGCAGTTAGATCCGGTTAGCTGTTCGGGTGTCCGTTGGAAAGTTCGAAGCACAAGTTGTGCTTCACAGCCACGGCACTACTTCACACTTGAGAGAAAATACCACTAAGTCGTCAGCTCCTGAAGATGGGCACAAGGTGGCCCGAAACATGTTGAGCAACTGATAAGTAGAAATAAACATACACTAAGTGACATCTAGTTGGTTTCTTTTTCCATATTGACCTATAATACATGTTGCAACTGTTCGGTCTATCCAAAATTTTTCACGCCACCGTCCTGTTTAAAAAAATCAGGAATTAAAGAGAAACCCCCCCATATTCATTATTACTTGAACTGCTTTGTCTCACAGCAAGCTAGAAAGAACTTAGAACACATAAAGGAATGCAGAAGAGGTTAACTCCCTACGCAATTCTACACTGCAACTTATCCCTTTTTCCTGCATTCATTACCATCCCTGCCTACCAACGCTGCTAATCAGGAAAATAGTAACACAGAGCGGAATTAAACGGTAGAGACTCAAATCAGGGAACGATTCTGTCCTTTTCCCTTGATCTTGAATTTGCCCAAATCAATGCAACAAACCGGAGAATGATGAAACTTTGCGGTTGATATAAACCACGTCCTTGCATGCGAAAAAACTGTTGATCTGCACACTTCACACAGGCCGAAACGTAACTGCGTCGTCATTGCATGTCACTCTGAAACACAGCCCTACGGCTACACTTCACTCTTTATTACATGGACCAGACTTTACAAAACCCACCATGTGCGACATACAACACCACGGATTATTACATCACGGCATAATATGGTTTCCACTGTCCTCCGTACGTGGTGCTGCTGTAGTTCCGCTTGGTGCTTGTGTCACATGCGTGGTGCTGCCATCTATCCTCTACCCCATCTTTGACAATGTATCCGGAAAAATAAAGTGTGACGTACCCGTTAGTAGATCCTTAACTTGCATGTGCAATAAGGGCATAGGTAAATGGTTTTCAATCTCACGAAGCCCCGAATGCGGTTACCGCATGCTAAATGCGATACTGATGTTTAATAGTGCCATGTTTGGGGTGTAGCACCTTGCCTTGACACATGTTGGGTTACATACCACTGTAGGTGACATGCTGAATTTACCAGTGTTTAATACTATAATCTAGCCTTTACGTAATTTAGAGCCAAGGGCCTTTATTCTGTACATCCCGTTATATTAACTAAAAATAGCACAACCATCACTTTACAACTTAAGTTTATTAAACTGAATGAATCTTCACATTTCACATATTGTTCTACAATTTCCCTACTGCTTATAATCATATTAAAAGACTATATTTCAATTCCAAGTTTTTATTAACCTGTAAACTACAAACTCACTCTACAGATATTCTATAATACTAAACCTGCAACCAGTTTACACTAAACGAAAGAATAACTTAAAACCCAGAAATTACTCTACAAAATCTTCTAAATATAAAATTACATAACACATTGTTACTCAACATACAACAACCTTATTAGGTAAAAGCAAGAGCTCTGAAGAAAATAATCTTCAATACTAGAACATGCAAAACTTCAAAATTACATAAAATAGCATGTAGGCTTTTGAATTTTTACCCTATATATAAAAATGAAGTCTCATTTCTTTTTATGAAATTTAATGTTGCCATTAAACTTCAAGTATTTTCTACACTTTTGTACTACCTGAAGACAACTAAGTTGGCTGAAAAATGTTGGAATGAAACACTGACAAAAAATTTCAGTCATGAATTGACAGTTATTTTCAACCTAATTACAGGCAGTAAGACAGTCTGATAAATATTACTGAGCTCTGATTCATGAAAGGCAGTTACAAAACATGCCAAGACGGTGCAGGGGACATATTACCCATTACTGTAGTTGTAAAAACAAAGTTCACCTTCAAGTACTGCAGAACTGCAGTATGAGGGATTGTCAGTGTGTTTCATTGCAGCTGTCTCATGTTGTAGTTACTGTGGTTACTGCTATTGCAGCCAGGGAATGAAGTGGTGATGGTTTCAATCTTGATCCCCTTCTGGCATTGTCAACATTATGTACTGAGCACAGGTCAGGACTATGATAGAGATACAGAGGAATGTGTACAGTCACACAGCAGCACAACACATAAGGAATGAGTTTAGGAGAAACAGTATACATTTACATGCTCTTAGCACTGCTAGTGACATGTGCTGCCATTTATTCACAAATGCTAGTGATACCTGGTATCTCACCTTTTTTACATTCCCTTTTGCAGGACTGCACAAATTTCCCAAAAACCTAGGACCCATCTCAAAATTATTGGTGCCAGAAGGGTGATGTGAAATTCCATGCTGAGGACTTACAGATATTAGGTGCCACACTACAAAATTCTGTCATCTGGCAACCTGGGGCCCAAAAACTGTGCACCCTCTTGCCCTTGTTTACACTATTGTGCATTACATCAAAATGGTGTAAATTTAAACTTTCAGCAACATTTAATAAGGCCACAAAGGGCAGTGAACAGTATTAACCTTTTAGCACCAAGAATCAACTACACTCAACTTGCTTTGGGTGGCTTAAATGCCGTTAAGTCATACACAGACGTCACCCAAAATACATAAAGGGATAGCAACCATTTCAATTTCTGCCTCTTGTAGAGTAGCCCTGCATTTAATTTGGGCTACATAGGTTTAAATATGAGTGAGGATAGTTCTTGAAACAGTTATAAGTGTTGTGTCAGGTCAGTTAAGCCAGTTGTGTTGATGATTCAAGTAGCAGTAGCAGGTTTTTTGTGACATGCCACATCACCTAAATGGTCAACCAGTCCAAGAACGGTAGTCCTCTCGGATCACTCAACCCTGAATATGAAGGTACTCTGATCCTTTGACACATTGTTAACTATTCACTAATTGATGTGGGGTGACATCCCAGAAGATGTGAATCACCAGTCCTATCTGAAAACTTCAGAACTTGCACAGCCCTAGAAATGTTGAATTCAAAGTCAGAAGTTGGCAGATAAATTAGTTCACTGGGAGGGTGCATGGAAGCAAGGCAAATTGCATATTTAAAAAGTTCAGTATTATACGAGGGTGTGATGTTAAGTCCTTAGTCCGACCTAATTCCCGACGTTGTAGGACGGAATCGATAGTGCCGTTGGAAAGAGGGGTCTGTTCATGTACCGAATTGCAAGTCTTTTCTTGTTATGGAGGCTGAAAGGAAGCATGTCAGGCAACGCGCATGATTTCAACAACATGGAGATGCGAGCTGTCATCAATTTTTTTTTTTTCCTGCAAGGCAAGGCGCCAAAGGAAATTAATGCCATTCTGAAAGAAACATTAGGGGAACATGCACCATCGTATGCCACCGGCAAAAACTGGGTTGCCCACTTTAAACGTGGTAATTTTTCCACCTGTGATGCACCTCGTCCTATACGACACAAAACAGTGACCACCCCGGAGATTATTGATTCAATTCACGAGATAGTCTTGGAAGACCACCGGATTTCAGCTAAATCAATAGCTGAGCCACTGGGCATCTCTCGTGAGCGGGTTGGGTCCATCATTCATGAAGAATTGGACATGCGGAAGCTCTCCGCGAAGTAGGTCCTGAAATGCCCGAACGCGGATCAAAAACGTCAATGGTACCAGTCGTCTGAGCAAATCTGGAATTTTTTTGGGGCGATCCAAATGCAAATACAAACGTGTCAGTCAATAACACAACACTTCATTTTATATACAATAAAAATAGTATATTGTCAGGGCAACATGTTTCGAACTTTATTAGGTAATCTTCAGGCCCTCTGAGAAAACAGACCCAAGAGCTATCTGTATTTCAATGCATTGTGGGATCCAAAATGCTTACAGATTATATTACAGGAATGTAAAATACATAAGTTCGTATATAATGAAATCTATGTGAGGGTCTTGGCATTAAAAGCTTAAAAATTACCTGATATGGTGTTATATTAAAACCAATTGTGCATAAAAGACTGTATAAAACATTGGTTTTACTTTTAGTTCTTAGAATGTGAACTTTTTTTAGGGTGTGTTCTCTCTCTCTCTTTTTTTGTGATAGGAGGAAATGGTGTTTACCCACGTCTCTCTCTTTGACGGCGAGGAGACAAGATGACATTTCACTTCCCATGAGATTAGTTATTTCTTGGTGGCATTGTCATGTGTTCTTGTAGACTAAATTATCTACGTCGATCTCTATAATATTGGGTATGGGCACAATATAATATCGATGGATAATTTTGAGATATGGAAAATATGTTATTTCTGTTTACTTACTTTCATATGGATGGGTTGAGTTTGCTGTCTTGTACTTGGGTGAGTAGATTATTGTTTCGTAGCGCTGTGTAGATTTTTGTAGACTTTGGTGGTAGAGGTGAACGGTCTGATGTATGTTGTTCAGTGCTAACTTGTATCACTGTGAACTGGAGTGCCGAAATTGTACGACTGTAACTGGTTGTTGTCTGCTCTGAGTACAGGCATCAGGTGGCGCTCTGTGGCGGTCATAGAGAATATAACGTTTCGTTTAATCGTAAGCTTATCATTAATTTGGTTGTTCAGTTTTGTTTTGCGAAAGATGTAATATTTCTCTAGAATTTCCATCTTTTTCCTTTACTAGTTATATGAACAGTATCCATATCTTCCAATCATCCGATGCTGTATCCATTGTCTATTAGGTGTTGAGCAAATCTAGATGTTAAATTATAAATTCAATATAAAATACAAATGTCAATTTAAGTTTATTCAGTTTCATCCTGATGGTTTGTGTGTTTGTAGGTTGGGGAGAACACTCGACACAACTAGGCAGCAAATTTCCATTCTTCCAGCACAAAAGGGCAACAACAAACAGTGAGTCCTCTTCAATCACATAACAACTACGTGTATAATCCAGGCGCCCTGTTTTATCTGACAACTCACATCCTTAGTGTAATGAATCATGATTGAAAGAACTGTCATTTATAGAAACTGTACTGTACAGCAGTGCCTATAAAATTGAGTGTTCTGTGTGTGTGTGTTCTGTGGACGGTCCGATTCTGAGCAATCGGTTTGGGAGTTGCAACAGTCCAACAAAAACTCTGGTTCAAAGATTGAAATGCTGATGTGGTGGTTGAAAGTACAGATGTAATAAAAAAGAAATACAAAATTGTTTCTAGTTTTCACCTAGTCTATGTACCATACAGCAGTCTTAAAGACCATTTCTCACTATTGTAATGCATTCATCAGAACTCAGCAGATGTATATTTGTACATGTTTGTGAAGTTTTCTTGTAATTTTATATATACACACACACATATCACTACATAACTGGTTCTGAAACATCTTAATGTGATATGAACAAATGGGTACTAAGGAAGTTCCAGGTCTATAGCTTCCAACTCATTAACCAAACATGGTAGGGTGAAAGTCAACTTTTAATGGGCATATGTTGCACTACAGTTATAGCGGGTGTGGGTGTGGCTTGGTTGGCTCCAATCCCCCCCCCCCCTTTTTGGCAGGACTAACAACATTATGCTGAACAAAAAATACAAATATCAACTTCATAACTTTTACAGATTTGATATTA